>ERZ827528.16-NODE-16-length-243296-cov-39.993291_pt1 | contig 243296 bp, 180 predicted proteins | sample MGYA00519768_ERZ827528 | MGnify/ENA primary metagenome ERZ827528 (study PRJEB31778, sample SAMEA3449343) | human gut metagenome | biome: human gut; feature: human-associated habitat; material: faeces | place: United Kingdom | collected 2010/2012 ...
AAATTTTCGGAAGGTTTTCAGAAGGCGTGCGGCTTATCCTTTCTCGCTCCCTTGCACATCCGCAAGGTAAGATACTCGGTGCAGCATCCGGCACTCTCTTCCGTAGCCTCAGCTTCACTCAGTCTGTCATCTTCAGCGGCTCTCCCTCTCGAAAGCGGTTGCAAAGGTACAGACTTTTTCCTTTCATGCAACTTTTACCACCCACTTTTTTGCAGGATTTTTTCAGGTTCTTGTCTAACTCACTGATTTACTTTATGCTATAAAGCATAATTTTTATTGTCATACGAAAACGGATGTGAAATAACCTACATTATATAATTCGTGCGGGCGCGCACGTATGCGCGAACAAATGCAGGGAAAGTTTCACGAAAGACTGAAAAAAACAGCCACAAAGCCTGAAACTGCGCACGGAATACGGAAAAAGGAACGGAATTTTTACACGGACGAAAAGGAACTTTTTACGTTTCCGTTACGAAAAACCTACGGTTCCGCAACGCAAAACGTACGGTTCGCATGGCGGAAACATACGTTTCGCCGAAGGAAAACATAAAAACTATGGAAACATTACACGGTTTTCTACCCGAGGTTTTCTAAAAAATGGATTCCGGAAGAAAAAAGACAGCCCTTCGCGTAAGGGCATAAAAAAAGGAGTTCCGCTGAACTCCAACCTTTGTTAACCTTAAATCTAATACTATGAAAAACACAGTACAAAAGTATTTATTTTATTCGGAACAGCAAAATACAAGGCTAAAAAAGAATGCTTTACAACATACATTAACCAAACCCTATTCACCGATTAAACCCCTTAACAAATACAGCCTCAACCTTAAAAAAATCAAGAACGAAACTGCATTATCATATTACTTCTCCCAACCATCAATTACTTTTGTCTAAAAATCATACACCCCATGTCAAAAATTTAGACACTCACAGAAAGTAGAAAAATCGCATATATCTATAAATCAAAGATTTGAAATAATGGCACGAAAATTGTATAGTACATTTGCAGTAAAAACAAAACCAAACACAGAAAAATGAAAACTTACTTTACCTTTTTACAGCGCAACAAGCTTTTTACCTTTGTCAATGTCATTGGACTAAGTATCTCACTCATGTTTCTCCTGCTGATTACCCACATGGTGACCCGACAGCTCACCGTAGACAAAGACATGAAAGATGCAGACCGGACTTATGTACTGGCTAACGAGATATGGGCTGGGGGGGCACATCTTGCTGGGTGACAAACTGCAAAGCCGTTATCCGGAAATAGAAGACTGGTGTGCCGTAAGCGGTTCCTATGAACAGTTTGTCAAAACTAACGACCAGCCGGTTAATATACAAATGATGTTTGTCCGCGAAAACTTCTTCCGGTTCTTCAACTTTCATCTGCTGGAAGGGAATCCGGAAACCTTGCTGGCCAATGAAAACAACATCGTGCTGACACGTTCCTGTGCCATCAAGCTGTTTGGAACGGAACATGCGTTAGGAAAAACACTTATTGAACAAGCATTCGGTGGCCGGCGCTGCACAGTAAGTGGAATCATTGAAGACATTGATAATTCTATTTTTCCTTCCAATATTGAAGCATTCAGCCTTCATAAGAATGTACGATACGTTAATTGGAGCGCCAGCGAAGAAAATACCCACTTAGGCAATGCCGCCAGCTGTATCTTTTTTCTGCGTTTCCATCCGAACGTCAATCCCAACGATAAAGCCGATGACATAGCCCGCTTTTTCAAAGAATTCTTCTGGATTTACCAATATGATTCCGTTAAAAAGGTATTATTCATCCCCATACACGAGTTTTACTTCTCCGATACACTGGCTGCGGGAGCCATACTCAACCAATATAGCCTGAAAGTGGTACTTATTTTCCTGACCATCGGCGTCTTGATTCTGTTTATGGCCATCTTCAACTATACCAGCATGAGCATTGCCCAGACCAGTTACCGGGCCAAGGAAATGGCTACCCGACGCCTGTTAGGTTCCTCCAAGAAAAGCATCTTCTGGCGCATGCTTGCCGAATCGTTCCTGCTGACCACGCTGGCCTTTGTGATTGGTTTCCTACTGGCCAAGGCAGCAGAACCTACAGCTATGGAACTGCTTCATACACGACTTGACATTATGGGTGACTTAAATCCCGTTACCCTATTGTGCTACCTGCTTCTGATTACCGTACTTTCCCTGCTCTCCGGATTCGTACCTGCCACCCTATTGTCACGCTACAATCCGCTGGACATCGTAAAAGGAACCTTCCGCCGCAAGACTAAGACTTTATACCTCCGCCTGCTAAATATTATACAAAACGGACTCACCATCGCCATGTTAGGATGTGCCATTTACCTGAGTGTACAGATTTACCGCATCCTGCATGCCCCATTAGGATATGAATACGGTCACGTCATCCACTATCCGCCTATGGCCAGCGACCAGAAACTTCAGCTTTTCCGCCAGGAAGCCCAGAAACTTCCTTTCGTAAAACGTGTCAGTTTTGCACAAGGTACTCCCATTGACGGTGGAAACAATGATAGCATGTACTTCACATCGGCTGACAGTACCAAAGACCTAAGCTTCCAGACTTTTGTGGTGGACTCTGCCTTCATCGACATCTTCCATATCCAAATTACGGAAGACCGCCACGCAGGATACAATCCAAAAAATTTCTTTGTAAGCCGGTCGGCCATGAAAGACTTACGTCAGTTGGGATTTACAGACTTTGTAAGAAGTGACCGTGGGGGCTATACCATGAACGTGGTTGGAGAATTCAAAGACTTCCAGATTCGCTCTCTGCTTATGAAAGATCCTCATCCGCTGCGTATGCAAATTGCTCCTTCCGACAGCATCAGCCCATGGAATATCCTGGTAGAAGTACGCGATGAACAACCCGAAGCTTATAAAAAGCAGCTGGACCAGCTCTATTCCAAGATAATAGACGGATACCCGTTTGATTCAGAATGGTATGACGCACTGGTACAGAAAATATATGAAGACATTACCCGTATGAATCACCTGATTCTTATCTTCACCTGCGCAGCACTGGTTATTTCCCTGTTAGGACTTACCTCCATGAGTATCTACTTCATCGCACAACGTAAACGAGACATCGCCGTACGCAAGGTATTCGGATCCGACAGCCGCAGTGAAATGCTCCGGTTAATGAAATTTTCTTCCGCATCACTGGCGGTCAGTCTACTCATCGGCCTCCCGCTGATGTATATCGGTATTCAGCAGATAGACAAGATTGTGACCTACGAAAGCAGTTTCCCCTGGTGGGTACCGGTTGCCGCTTTCCTGATTGTAACCCTCATCTCACTGGCCTCCGTCTGGCTAATCAGTCGAAAAGCCGTACGGGAAAATCCAGTACTGAACCTGAAAACAGAATAGTCTTTATCAACTCAGAAACATAAAAAATGAAAATATGAAAACCATCCTACGAAATCTATTCTATACGCTGAAACGCTTCCAGACCGCCTCTGTGCTGAACCTGATGGGACTTTCGGCTGCCTTTTCCGCCTTCGTCCTGCTTATGATGAAGGTGAGCTACGAACGCGATTTCGATACCTGCTATCCTCATACCGACCGACTGGTCATGCTGAATCTGGCACAACCTCAAGAGGAGAATTATGTCAGTACACTCCCCCGAGGCCCTATCGACTACCTCATCCAGCAAGTACCGGGCATCGAATATGGCACCATCTATTCCCCGGCCTGGCAGAAGCAGGCTTTCTACACCGACCCCAAAAATCCGCAATACTTCTACGAGGAACCCTGGGCCGTGTATCCCGACTTCGGAAAAATTATCGGACTGAAGTTCGTAGAAGGCAGTGACCAGGAGATGAACCGACCCGAAAGTGTCATCGTATCCGAAAGCTATGCCCGCAAACTATTCCCGAATGGAAATGCCTTAGGTTCCTATCTGTACACAGATACTCCAGACTGGCGAAATCCGGAAGCTACCAAATTCCAGATATGCGGTATTTTTGAAGACCTGCCGGAAAACTGCCAGTTCAAAAATGACCTCTTTGTTCCGATGGGAAAACTTCAGGAGAACGACTGGGGCAGCCAGAACTTCTTTGCATTCTTCTTGCTAAAACCGGGAGTCAGCGTGGAAGAAGTCAACCAGCAGATTGCAGCTACAGAAGCCAACAAACGACTGTTTACCGGGGATTCAGGGACACAGAAACTCTATGTTATCCCGATACAGAAACTGTATTATGACATGCATTCTCCCTACTACTTCCAAACAGGCAGCCGCAGCACCATGACTCTGCTGGTAAGTATCGGGTTCCTGATTATCCTCATAGCCTGCATCAACCTTATCAATTTCAGCACAGCACTGGCTCCGGTGCGTATGCGCAGCATCAATACCCAGAAAGTGCTGGGAAGCACCAACGGAGAACTGCGCCGTGCCTTGGTAGCCGAATCGGTGAGTATCGTATTGATAGGATGGATATTATCATTGGGTATTGTCGCAGCCCTGATACGCCTGAACGTGCTTTCTTTTATGGGCTTCACCCCTTCCCTGCTCGTTTACTGGAAGTATGTGCTTTACACCGGAGTGATAGCTCTGCTTACCGGTATCGTGGCCGGACTGTATCCGTCATGGTACATGACTTCTTTCCCTCCTGCCCTTGTATTGAAAGGAAACTATGCCCTGAGCGGAAAAGGTAAACGGCTTCGTACGGTACTCATCGGTTTCCAGTATATTGTTTCATTTGCCCTGATTGTGACCGCGGCTTTTATTTTCCTGCAGAACCGATTCATGCGTAACCATGAACTGGGCATCGACAAAGACCAGATACTGGTAGCTTCCCTCCCCCAAATGCCTTATCACAGCAGTCCGTACCGCAAATTCGACAGCCAGCTGAAAAGTTTTGCTGAAATTGACGACATCGCCTACGCCAAATGGGAGTTAGGAGCCACCGAGGGATATACACAATATACCTTCCGCTACAAAGGAAACAACTACGGACATCAGTATATTGACGTCACAACGAACTTCTGCCGGGTCATGGGAATGCACATTCTATCGGGAAGCGACTTCCTGCCCAGCGATTCCATCTACACCTCCCAGCTAAACTTTATCGCCACGCAGGACCTTCAGGAAGAAAGTGGTATTCCGGCAGGAGAAACACTCGATTTTTTCCCATGGGGAATGAGCGCCTCCCTCAAAGGATATGTGAATAACGTACAGTTTACTTCACTCAAAACTGGCTCCTTCCCCTATATTTTCTGTCCCAACGGTATCTACAGCAACAAAGTGCTACCATTTGCCTACATCCGCGTAAAGGCCGGAAGTAACATGGACAGTGCACTGAAGCATATACGCCAGACAATGAGTGAATGCTTTACGGGTTATCCCACAGAGGTGAAATTTTACGACCAGATATACGGCCAGCTTTACCAAAAAGAAACAAACCAGCAAAAGATAATCACCTGGTTCAGTCTGCTTGCCATTCTGATTTCACTGGTAGGAGTGTTCGGACTGATTATTTTTGAAGCCGCACACCGCCGTAAGGAAATCGGGGTACGAAAAGTATATGGAGCCTCCACGGGACAAATTCTCTGGATGTTCGGCCGTTCCTACCTCACGCTTTCCATCGTCTGTTCACTCCTGGCCAGCCCCATCGCCTGGTATGCCGTATCGGAATGGCTGAAACAGTTCAATGAGAAAATTCCTATTTCTCCATGGGTATTTCTGATTACATGCGTCATAATCAGTCTGATTACACTGATTACCATTACTATACAGAATTACCGGACGGCTCGTAACAATCCTGTAAACAGCTTGAAATCAGAATAAATACAAGAGAAATAGCCTAGAAAAAGGCATAAAAAAAGGAGTTCCGCTGAACTCCAACCTTTGTTAACCTTAAATCTAATACTATGAAAAACACAGTACAAAAGTATTTATTTTATTTGAAACAGCAAAACATAAGGCCTAAAAAGTATGTTTTACAACACACATTAACTACTAAGTACCGGACGATAAAACCCATTAACAAAATCAAGTTCAAATATAGCGAAAGGCTATCAGAAGCGGCCGCCTGTCAACAGTCGGCCAGTTTGTAAGTGCGGAAGCGTTTCCCTTTCTTAAGTTTGAACACCAGTTCCCTCCGGTCCTTATGGAAAAAGCGGTCGTGAATATTCACGCCAAACTCACACGTTTCTCCTTTTTTCATATTAGGAAGATGAATCCGGCATATTCTTTTCTTTTTATAGAACAAATAGAAACAGGTCTTACGCATCACCTTTTCTCCCTCATTGCTGATTTTCATTTTCAGACGTTTTCCATCGTGCATCGCACAAAATACCGGAGGATAAATCACCATTTCCTTCAGTACATCATCGCTGTCATTAGACTCCACCAGTCGCAGGCATTCATTATCCGATACAGACTGGGCACAAACTTGTCCGATAAAAAAAATCCACACACATACGATTCCGATGACTCTATAATACTTCATAACCCAATACCTCCTTTATTATACCCATGGCACCTAAAGTTACAAAAAGATTCAATTGCCTTGCATAAATGAAAGGTTTATTTCACAAATAAAGAATAAAAGGCCAGTTTCAGGATTAATCATACCATAAAGCACACGGCCCGACACACCGTTATAGTATGCCAGGCCGCTCTGCTGAAATTTGCAATTCTTACTTATTTTTCTTCCATTGTTCTTTTTCTATCAAATAAGAGATAACAAGGCCCAAACCTCCTCCCAACAGAACGCACGCTCCGTAAATTATAGAAACGGCCTCTTTTACGGTATAAGGGTAATTATCAGACAAGTAATCCGGTTGGGTGGTACATGTCAACACATATCCTACCAAAAGTCCTGCCCCCAATCCAAGCAGCAAGCATCCTATACGCAGGCCTCCAAACGAATACAGGCTGGGACGATACATAATGCCATTCTTAAAGGTTTCCGGCGTCAGTTTGTCGCCCATCTTTTCAATCAGCATCATCCGTTCCCTTCTTCCGGCAAACAGTTCAAACAATTTATAAATCACTCCAAAAACAATTGCCACATTGGCCACAATCATCAATTCTTCCATTTTATTCGGTTTTTAATTTGTTACTTTGCCCTTTAGACGCAACCCATACAGAAAGGTTACACTTTTACCGAGAAAAATATTTTTCTAATTTCAGTGTAACCTTTTACTTTGCTCTGCGTCTAAAGGACATCATGAATCACGAGGAACTACATATCATAGCATCTATCCTAAGCGGACGAACCGAACAGTTCGCCTATTTTCTCGACACCTACGGGCCACAGGTTTTCCACCTGATCGTCCGCATGGTAGGCTCACCGGAAGATGCGGAAGAACTGACACAAGACTGTTTTATGAAAGCCTTCACCCACCTTTCCTCGTTTCATGGAGACAGCAGTTTCTCTACCTGGATTTACCGCATTGCCTACAATGAAGCGACTTCCGCACTCCGGAAAAAAGATAAAGAACTGCTTTCATTCGACGACCGGATGTGGAACAGTCTTTCAGATAAAGAAATAGATGAGGAGCTGGATACCGAAAACGAAATGCAAATTCAGAAACTGCAGCAGGCACTCACCCAGCTCAAGCCCGATGAGCAGGCACTGGTCACTCTGTTCTATGAAGAAGAAAAAAACATAGAAGAAATAGCCTATATCTTTCACCTGACAGAAAGCAACGTAAAAGTAAAGCTGCACCGCATCCGAAAAAAGTTATGTAACTTAATGAAAGAGGAGATTTAAGCCATGAGAACAACAGATAAAGGACTTCAGAAAGCCATAAAAAGGCAGCCCCATTACGAGCTGCCCAGTAATTTCAGTTACCGTATGCTACAAAAGATACAAGAGGAAAGTATCTTACGCGAAAAACGGCAGGAAAAAAGAATGTTCATTCTCTTCCTTATTTTTGCCATACTCAGCGGGGGAAGCTGCATCGGTTTTTTTATATGGAAATACGGAACAACCTTCATCAGCTATTGGCACACCTGTAAGGAAATACTTCCGGACTCCCATACGCTCCTTTTCTACCTGCCCACCCTCTGCGCCCTCTGTCTGCTGTACTTCTTCGACCGATGGCTACGAAAGAAAATGCATAAAACAGTTTAAAAACTGTACCATACTAAAAAGGGCGAACATCATCCGAAGTTCGCCCTTCCCATTTTTATATCAATCAGAAATCTTATTTCCGATAGCTTTCCAATTCTTCTGCCTGGAACTTACGGATGAAGTTGAAATGCTTTTCTACTTCAGATTCAGCGTAGTTCACATACACATTCAATGACTTGCCAAACATGTCAGGAGCCTTTGTCGCATCCTGCAAGAGCAGGTGGCTCATCACGCACACAGCTGCCATCTCATACAAACGACGAGATACCAAATCCAGCAATTCCTGGTTCTGTGCTTCCTTCACTGCATTGGTACATGCTTCCAGTTTACGAGTCATATCCTTGATACGATTCATATAACCTTCAAATTCCGGCGCACAAGGAATCAGTTCATATTCATGCAAAGTAGCCGCATACGAACCGTTTGTAACGTAACGGATGGCAGCTACTGTCTGCAACTGGGTAGTACCTTCATAGATGCTGGTGATACGGGCATCACGATAGATACGCTGACAAGCATATTCCATCATGAAACCTGAACCGCCGTGTACCTGAATACAATCGTATGCATTCTGGTTGGCATATTCAGAGTTCATACCCTTTGCCAGCGGAGTAAAGCTGTCGGCCAGTTTTGCATAACGTTTCTGTTCCTGACGTTCTTCCGGAGTCAGCTTGCGTTCACGGGCAATGTCATCCAACGCTTTGTAGATGTCTACGTAACGAGAAGTCTGATACAACAACGCACGACCTGCATCCAGTTTTGCCTTGATGGTAGCCAGCATGTCATACACAGCCGGGAATTCGATAATGGCCTTACCAAACTGTTTACGGTCTTTTGCGTATGCCAAAGCCTCATCGTAAGCAGCCTGGCTCAAGCCTACAGACTGAGCGGCAATACCCAGACGGGCACCGTTCATCAACGCCATCACGTATTTAATCAAACCTAACTTGCGTTCACCGCAAAGTTCGGCCTTTGCATTCTTGTAAACCAGCTCACAAGTAGGAGACCCATGGATACCCAGCTTGTTTTCAATACGACGTACATCTACTCCCCCGTCGTTCTTGTCATAGATGAACATAGACAATCCACGACCATCGTGTGTACCTTCTTCCGAACGAGCCAATACCAGGTGAAGGTTTGCATCACCGTTCGTAATGAAACGTTTCACACCGTTCAGGCGCCAGCAGTTGTTAGCTTCATCGTATGTAGCTTTCAGCATCACACTCTGAAGGTCGGAACCAGCATCCGGTTCAGTCAAGTCCATTGACATGGTTTCACCGGCACAGATACGCGGAATGAAACGGCTATGCTGATCTTCGTTTCCGAATTCATAAAGTGTTTCGATACAGTCCTGAAGTGACCAGATATTACCGAAACCGGCATCAGCCTGAGCCACGATTTCTGCACACATGGTGTACGGAGTAATCGGGAAGTTCAAACCACCGTAACGGCGCGGCATAGTCATACCGTTCAGTCCGGCTTTCACCATTGCATCCAGGTTAGCCTTTGTACCGGAAGCGTATTCCACGCGACCGTTTGCACAGTGCGGACCTTCTTCGTCTACTCCTTCAGCATTGGCAGCAATCACTTCACCAGTGATTTCACCGGTAATTTCCAACACTTTATCGTAAGAGTCGACTGCATCCGCATAGTCCTGCGGTGCGTAGTCATACTCGTCTTTATCTCTGTAATCGCGTTCTTTCAACTGACAGATACGCTCCATCATCGGATTGTTCAAGTGGAACTTGAGTTCCGGATGTTCTGTATAAAAGTTTGCCATTATTTACTGTTCTTTTTGTAATACTTAATCATTTTCGGAATAACCTCTTCCACTGTGCCGTTGATGACATAATCGGCAATTGCATTGATAGGTGCATTTTCATCGTTGTTCACAGAAATGATGATACCTGCATCCTGCATACCGGCAATGTGCTGAATCTGTCCGGAGATACCACAAGCGATGTACAGTTTAGGATGTACGGTCACACCTGTCTGACCAATCTGACGGTCATGGTCGCAGAAACCGGCATCTACTGCTGCACGGCTGGCACCCACTTCTGCATGAAGTTCCTTGGCCAGTTCAAACAACATATCGAAACCTTCCTTGCTGCCCATACCGTAACCACCGGCAATTACAATCGGAGCACCTTTCAGGTTGTGTTTAGCCTTTTCTACGTGACGGTCGATTACTTTTACTACGTAATCAGTTTCAGGCACGTATTTCGCTACGTCGTGACGAATCACTTCACCCTGATAATTGGCATCTACGATTTCTTTCTTCATTACACCTTCACGTACGGTAGCCATCTGCGGACGATGTTCCGGATTGATGATGGTAGCCACAATGTTACCACCGAAAGCCGGACGAATCTGATACAACAGATTTTCGTAAGTGATACCGTTTTTCTTGTCTTCATGGTTACCGATTTCCAGCTGCGTACAGTCGGCAGTCAGACCACTTGTCAATGCAGAAGACACACGCGGACCCAGGTCACGACCAATTACGGTAGCACCCATCAAACAAATCTGCGGTTTTTCTTCCTTGAACAAGTTGACAAGAATAGAAGTATGAGGAAGTGAAGTATAAGGGAACAAGCCCGGAGCATCGAACACATGTACACGGTCTACTCCGTATGGCAAAACTTGTTTTTCTACATCTGCAAGGTCTGTACCGGCACAGATAGTTTCCAGCTGACATCCCAGCTGAGTGGCCAACTTACGACCTTTGGTTAAAAGTTCGAGACTGACATCGGCAACGTGCTTGCCTTCCATCTCACAATATACAAATACGTTATTCATAGTCTTTATCCGATAGTATGGTTAGCCAACAGTTCAACAATCAAGTTTTCTACATCTGCATCGCTGCCGGTAAGCGTCTTGCTTTCCTTTGCCTGGAAGATGATGTTCTCAATCTTCTTTACCTTAGTCGGAGAACCCGACAGACCGCATTGTTTCGTATCACCGTTTACATCGGCTACGCTCCATTCTGTGATATTCAGATAAGGACGGCTTTCATACAAAGAAGCATAAGGCAGTTCAGCTCCGTCTTTGGTAATGGCAGCCTTTTCCTGACCACCCAGTGCACGTTTGTACTTCTGTACCAGTTTCGCATTGCGCGGACGGCAAGGAGCTGCACTACCGTTTACAGTCAATACAATCGGAAGCGGACCTTCTACAGTTTCCACACCTCCGTCGATATGGCGTTTCACACGGATACGTCCATCTTTTACCTCCTGAATTTCTTCTACGTAAGTCACCTGAGGCAAACCTAATTTTTCTGCTACCTGCGGACCCACCTGTGCGGTATCACCATCGATAGCCTGACGTCCACCCACGATGATGTCGTATGCTCCAATCTTGCGGATAGCTGTTGCCAGCGCATACGAAGTAGCCAGCGTATCTGCTCCGGCAAAAGCACGGTCTGTCAGCAAATAACCGTTGTCTGCTCCTCTGTATAATCCTTCACGGATAATTTCAGCGGCACGACCCGGACCCATTGTCAGGATAGTTACAGTAGAACCAGGATGTGTGTCTTTCAGTCTGAGTGCCTGTTCCAAGGCATTCAAGTCTTCCGGATTAAAAATCGCCGGAAGTGCTGCACGGTTAATTGTACCGTCAGCATTCATGGCATCTTTTCCCACACAGCGTGTATCGGGAACTTGTTTAGCCAATACTACAATTTTCAAACTCATTAGATTCTTTATTTTGGTATTAGTAAATTCTTGTCGGCAAATTTAATGAAAGCATTTGTTCCGCAAAAAGATATGAAGAAAAATTAAGCGTATTCTCGACATCTTCACTCAACTGTGAATAAGTGGCAATGGGATTGTCAGAATACATGGAAACGATAGTTCCGTCCCGTCTGCAAACATACACCCGGGGGATTCCGCTGGTAGAAAACAATTCATATACCCGTCGGTCATCCTGTGCCGAATAAGGAATAGTCAGAGCGTTTCTCTCCCAGTAATCTGCCACCTCCTCTTCACCTTCCTCCCGACTGATGGCATAGATAGCCACCTCTTCATTCGTAGCATATTCTTCATATAACTGCTGGATAACCGGCAATTCTTTCTGACAGTCCGGGCACTCCGTATGAAAGAAAATCAATACTGCCACCTTCCCCTTAAGAGACTGTGTACTCAGTTCCGAACCATCATTTAATACCACCGAAAAGTCCGGCAACATATCACCCGGCTCCACTATATTCTCGCCAGCCGGAACTTCTTCACGGATGCAGGAAAACAACAAGCATCCCAATAACACGAAAAAAATACTTAGCCAATACTTCATACGGTAAAGATAAACAAGATACACAAGTTTTGCAAACTCTAAGAACTTGTTTATCTTTGACTCCCGAAAAAAGACTTTTATAAAATATGAATACAATGAATCAGGAAACTGCGCAACTTCTCCAGCAAATAGGAATTGAGAAATCTGATTTGAGCTGGACCACACAAGTTGTACTCATTTTAGCCATTTTACTGGTATCTTATCTTACTACACTAATCTTTCGCCACCTCATCATGCCAGCCGTACGAAAGATTACGGCCCGCACCAAAGCCACGTGGGACGACTATCTGTTCAATGACCAAATGATGAAAGCCTCCTGCCGGATGATTCCACCTATCACCTGGTACATTCTGCTCCCTTTTGCCTTTGATGACAAATCAGCCTATCTGCTTCAAATCTTATTGAAAATCTGTCTGATTTATCTCATCATCACGGCCCTCATGCTGATTAAATGCTTCCTTGACTCCCTCTATGAAATATCCAGCGAGCATGAAGCGTTAAAAAACCGTCCGCTCAAAGGTATTTACCAGATGATAAACCTGGTATCGATAGGAGTAGGTATCATTCTCATCATCAGCGTCCTGATTGACCGTAACGCCACCGCCATCCTGACCGGACTCGGTGCCTCAGCCGCCATCCTGATGTTGATTTTCAAGGACAGTATTCTAGGGTTAGTGGCCGGCGTACAGCTTTCGGCCAACGACATGCTTCGCCCGGGCGACTGGATTACCATGACCAAATACAGTGCCGACGGTTACGTGATTGAAGTGTCACTGACTACCGTAAAAGTACAGAACTTCGACAAGACCATCACCACCATTCCTCCCTACGCACTGGTCAGCGATTCCTTCCAAAACTGGAGGGGCATGCGCGAGTGTGGAGGTCGCCGCATCAAACGTTCGCTGTTCATTGACATGACTACCGTGCATTTCTGTACACCGGAAGAAGTGAACCGATTCGTACAAAAAGGATGGATAACTGCTCCAACCGAAGGAAATGAACCACCCGTCAACCTGCACGTGTTCCGCGAGTATGCCCTCAAATACATCAGCAACCATCCTAAAGTGAATCACAACCTGATGCAGATGGTCCGCCAGTTGCAGCCCACCACCGAAGGTATCCCCGTAGAAATCTACTGTTTCTCGAACACCCCCGACTGGATTCCTTACGAAACTTTGCAGGGAGAAATCTTTGACCACCTGATAGCCATGATACCGGAATTCGGCCTGCATATCTTCCAGCGCCCGGCCGGAACCGATTTTCAACCCAATGAGAAAAATGAATTTATAACTTCAAAATAAAAAACAATGGAAACAGGACTTACATACAGCAGCACCGTACAGGTAAATTCCACCAACACCGCCTTAGCACTCGGCTCAGGAGATATGGAAGTGTTTGCTACTCCCGCACTGGTAGCCTTGATGGAAAACGCTGCCATGAATGCCGTAAAACCCGTACTCCCGGAAGGCTCTACTACCGTGGGTGCCATGATACAGACCTCGCACCTCAAACCCTCCGGTCTGAACGAAGAAGTGACAGCTACCGCGGAACTCACAGAAACAGAAGGCCGTAAACTAACCTTCAAAGTTAGTGCAACCGACAGCAAAGGGCTGGTGGGAGAAGGTACTCACATCCGCTACATTGTGGACAGGGAACGTTTCTTGAGCAAGCTTTAAAAGCCATTCATACATATAAAAATCCCTGAAGCAAGTGATTCTGAAATCTTCTTGCTTCAGGGATTTTTTCATATACATATTATTACTATTACACAATTACCAATGCAATCAGCTGAATAAACAATATCAGGAATACCATAGCAATAGGATATACTGTAGCGTATGCCACTCCCGGAATGTTACTGTCTGTCATCGAATCGGCAGCAGCCAGACCAGGCGTACTGGTCATACCGCCGGTAATGGTACCTAACAAGTCGAGCAGGCTTACTTTGAAGACCCATCGGCCCACTATGGCAGCCAACAGCATGGGTACCAATGTAACCAACGCTCCGACTCCGAAAAGCAGAAAACCACTTTCCTGGAAGGTGGCCACCAAGGTCTTTCCGGCTGAGGTTCCTACCTCTGCCAGGAACAGCAACAAGCCCAACTGACGCAACAACTGATTGGCCGGACCTGACATGGACCACATAATCGGACCTGTCTTACCAATGGAGCTCAGGAACAATGCCATCATCAGCACCCCTCCGGTCAGCCCCGGAGAGAAAGTCATGCCACCTCCGAAAGAGATATGCAGTTTTCCGAACAATACGCCCAACACAATACCCATAGCTATCGGGAAGAAGTCTGTATCCGACAAACGCTTTACATCATTTCCCAACAAACGGGCTACTGCCTGGATACCTTCCTTCTCGCCTACTACCATCAGCTTGTCACCAAACTTCAGTGCCAGCTCCGGTGAGGGAGACAAGTCAATACCGCTTCGGCGTACACGAGTAACCGTACAGCCAAAGTTCTTCTGCAGGTTCAGTTCACCCAACTGCTTGTTAATCATATCTTTCTTGGTGAGCAACAAAGATTCAATGGTCTGTGTATGGCTCAACGGGAGTTCACCTTCTTCACGTTCACCCAACATCAGCGCCAAACTGTTCAATGAATTCTCGCTGCCCACAGCCTGAATGCAATCACCTTCCTGCAACACGGTATGAGCTTTAGGAATCAGAATCTCTTCTCCCTGTTTCAAGCGTGAAATCACAGCCCCTGTCATAGCACGTATGTTCAACTGGCTTAACGTACGACCAGATACAGCCGGATTTGTCACCCGGAACAAGCAAGTGCTCAGTTCAGGGAACTGGCTGCGCCGTTCCTTCTCCAGCCTGCGTGCTTCTTCATTCAAGTCTATTCCCATCAATTTGGGAAGCAACTTCACAAAAAGAATCACCCCAATCACCCCAAACGGATAAGCAATACCGTAAGCAATGGAAGCCAACGGCGACTGGGTACTGTCAATGGCTACCGCCAAACCAGGTGTACTGGTCAAGGCACCGGCAATCAGGCCCACGATACTTGGCGTATCGATTTCAAAAAGATATTTCATTCCGACCCCTGTCAGGCAGGCAGAAGCCACTATCAGCAGCGTAATCAGAATCAAGGTTTTTCCCTTGCTCCGGAACGAATGGAAGAAACCCGGACCGGCCTGAATACCAATCGTAAAGATAAACAACACCAGCCCGAAGGTTCCCAGTTCCTTTGGAATGGATACCCCCCAATGCCCGAAGGCAAGAGCAATGAAAATCACGGCAGACACATCGAGCGATAGGCCCATCACTTTGATACGTCCGAGCATAAAGCCCAAGGCTACAATCAAGAAAATTGCAAAATACGAAGTTTGCAGTAAGTCTGTCAACATGGTTAATAAAGATAAATGAATAAAACTGGGATAAAGATAAGCAAATTTTACGGATTTCCCCAACTGGCTGCTATCATATCCCTGAAAGGCTTATTCATTTAAAGACAAATTCTTACTCAAAATCATCCTCACCGCACGGAATTTAGGAGTGACCTCAGATTTTCCACGCATAATCTTCACTTCCCATTCTGAAGCTTTCCACAATTCTTTCGGCAATAACAATGTATGTAACGTATTTTTCCCTTGAACAGAGCCTATCTTCACTCCATTTACATACACGTCTGCATCTCTTGCTGCGTCAGAGAAAGATTCGATTCTCACGGCATTGACCGGCTTTCCCTTGGACTTCATTTTATAAGCAAACCATTCGCGGGTTTCACGCCAGGGTGTTCCCTGCTCACTGCCTATCAGCGAATTTTCCATTTCTACAAAGTGATCGCTTTCCGGCTGTTGCTCACCACACACCACCATATCGGCCGTAGCCTGCTCCAATTGGGCACGTTCTTTCTCCACTTCTGCAAGTTCTTTCTGCCGCTGTCCGAGTTCCTCCTTAGACACAAGTTCCCAATAAATCATGTACCGGCACTCGTGTGTCTGATAGAAAGGTTTCAGTTTCATTCCCTCATATCTGGAAGGATACACTCCAGTCAACGCAAACTCCAACTTATCAGGAGATACTTTCTTCAGGTTGCTCAAAAGATTATTTTCTTCTCCCACAATCACAGGCATGTTCTGCAAAGGCAATTGAGGCCCTGAAGCGATATGACCACCGCGACTGTCGTCCGCAAACTGGCCGTCTAGTCTTTCTTTTCCCATATCGGCTGCCAGCACAATAGGCCCATACATAAATGAATAATAAGAGGACTTGTCCGGAAGTTGCACTGCACGCAAAGTCATGGGCAATGTCATTTCAATAGCATCACCATCCTGCCACTTTCTCTCTATGGTGTAATAACCATCCGTCAAAGTTGCCTCTGCCTTCTTTCCGTTCACTGCAAAAGCTACCTTTGACTTGTCTATCCATTCCGGACAACGGAAGCTCACTTTCATCTTTTTGGACTTATCTGTATGTAATACCATTCGAGTGCTTTCCTTTTCCGGGAAAGACGTTTCCTGCGTGAAGGTCATGCCATATTCTTTCCATTCCAACACAGAAGGAATAAACATATTGACAATCAGCTCGCCCTTACGTGATGCATATATCATCTCCCCGTACTTTGCATGGTTCTCCATTCCCGATCCCACACAACACCAGAAACAGCTTTGAGGCTGTGAATATACCCTGTAATGTCCTGAACGCATGGGAGTGAAATACACCAATCCTCCCTGCACCGGATTCTGGCTTGACAAGATATGATTATACAAAGCACGCTCATAATAATCCATATACGCCATATCACCCGAAGTCTGATAGAGCATCTTTGTCAGACGAAGCATATTATAGGTATTGCAGGTTTCTGGACCCTGCTCACTGGTCATCATACTCGAAAAGTCATCTGCTTTATGGAAATGTTCTCTAACGCTATTTCCCCCGATAGATACACTCCGATTGTTTACGACCGTATGCCAGAAGAAATCGGAAGCATCACTCCAAGCTTTTTCTCCATCAAGGTCGGCAATTCGTTTAAAACCGATTACTTTCGGAATCTGCGTATTGGCATGCATACCGGTAAGCTGGTCTTTTTTCTCAAGAAGAGGATTCAATACAACTCTATGTGAAAAACGTTTGGCCAAGTCAAGGTATTTTTTCTTTCCAGTCAGGCCGTATACATCGGCAAAGATTTCATTCAGTCCTCCATGTTCGCTCCGGAGCATATCCTGAATCTGTTCGTCAGTCAGTGCAGAAACCGTATTCAGCATCCAGTCTGTCAAGGCAATCAGCATCCCTTTCGCTTCTTCCTTACCGGCTATCACATAGGCATCGCGCAAACCCGCATACGTTTTATGGATATTATATAAAGGTACCCATCTATTATTGAGCCCGAAAGGATTGGCATCGATTTTTCCATTCTTTATTTCATTCCAGATAGCTTTCCCGTTCGGAACTCCACAAAGATAACCATTGCCTGAAGCCTCCTGACAACGTTTCATTTCAGAAAGGAAGTAATCCAGGCGTTTCCCGATTTCCTCATCACCCGTAGAAGCATACATATAAGATAAAGCCGAAAGATAATGCCCTCCTATATGCCCGTCGAGTCCGGTATTTTCCCAGTTCGGATAGTTTTCAGCTTTGGGCTGCAAACCTGCTTCCTTCATATAAGGAGCCAGTAATCTGTCCGGATCGAGTCCTAACAGATAACATATATCCATACTTTCTGCATGCTTGAACGGTCCGGAAATCAACCGAACATCCGTAATGGGAAATGTATTGATTTTCTGAGGCAGTCCTGCGCCCATACAAACAGAGGATGCCCAAAGCATCCAACCTAAAAGATACCCTTTTCTCATGTTTTTCGTCTCTTATTGTTTATAGTTAACTTATCTGCTGCAAATATAACAATAAGTGTATAACATACAATCTATCATCCCTAAATAGTGTATAAAACGAAATAATTCAGGTATCTTTTATTTCATGACTATTTCCCTATAGCTCACTTATATACTCGTAAAGCTTCTTATAAAACGCATGCTTGGTCAATGTAGAAGCATCACCCAGAATAATCAGTTTCATACGGGCACGGGTAATGGCTACGTTCATGCGGCGCAGGTCATTGAGGAAACCAATCTGACCGTCTTCATTGGCACGTACCAGACTGATAAGAATCACATCACGCTCCTGCCCCTGAAAGCCATCTACCGTATTGATAGTAATCAAGGAACGATAAGGCTTGAAAAAAGTATCTTTCCTTACCAGCTGACGCAAATACTGCACCTGAGCCTTATAAGGAGAAATCAATCCCACATCAATCCGTTCTTCTAAAAAGCGTTCCCGACCGATTTTCGTGATGTATTCCTTTAGCTGCCCGATAGACAATTCAGCCTCCGGTTTATTGATTCGTCCGTAGTTTTCACCTACAAATTCTTCATTGCAGTCCATGCCTTCCGTATTTACCCATTCTATCGGCGTATCAAAATCCAGAATACTACGGTATTTCACTTCAGGAGCTGACTGCAACATTCCTCCATAAAACCAATCGGACGAGAAACGCATAATTTCATCGTTCATACGATACTGCACCTTCAGCAAGGATACCACCTCCGGTTTGTTTTTCACGATAGCCTGCATCAATGTATGCCCTAACCCCGCACGCAAGGCTTCCGGATTTTTTACCGTAGGCGGCAACTGACAATGATCGCCAGCCAATACCACCCGATCAGCTTTACGAATCGGAATCCAGCATGCCGCTTCCAATGCCTGAGCCGCCTCATCAATAAATACCGTTCCAAACTTCTGCCCGGTGAGCAAGCGGTTGGCACTACCCACTAGCGTGCAGGCAATCACCCTTGCTTCACTGAACAAGGATTCATTGATACGGATTTCCAGTTCCGTGGCACGGTCTTTCAGTGAATTGATTTTTTGCCGGATACTTTCCCGGTCATTTCCTTTCCGGCTACGGGTATACAGTTCACGAATCGCCTTACGGATGCTCCATAGCTGGGGATAGTCGGGATGTGACTCAAAACGACGTTCGTACGTAAACGACAGCATCTTATCATTCACCCGACTGGGGTTCCCGATACGAAGCACGCTGACACCACGGTCTACCAACTTTTCACTAATCCAGTCGACAGCCATGTTACTCTGAGCACATACCAGTACCTGATTTTCACGATGAAGTGTTTCATAAATAGCCTCTACCAGCGTAGTGGTCTTACCTGTTCCAGGAGGACCGTGTACAATGGCCACATCCTTGGCATGCAAGACTTTATTCACTGCTTCATCCTGTGTAGCGTTCAACCAAGGGAAACGTACGGGTTGAAACGAGAAAGTAGATACGGGTTGCGTACCATGAAAAATATCCCTTAACTCTGCCAGTCGGTTGTTCTTGGCAGAAATAACCTGTTTCAGTGCCTCAAACATCAGGCGGTAGCTGGTTTCATCAAAATAGAGTTGTACCCCAACCACTTCTTTACTCTGTAGCGTAAGTAATGCGTTGGCATCCGGCAAGATAACTACCATGCGGTCTTCCTCCACGTAATTCACCGTAGCTACGAAATTCAGGTAAGTCAGTTTCCCCGACATATCCTGCGTAAAGAAACAAACCGGTTTTCCATATTCAAACAGATGCTCTATCTCTTTGTCTTCTTTTCGTTCTACCTCAATGACCAACTGATTCAAGGCATTGTAATAGCTCCGGCCTAACGATAACGGATACCAGCACATGCCCCGTTTGATTTTCCGACCAATTCCCATCAGTTCCGTCTGCTGCTGAAACTGCTCCTTTTCGTATTCATACTCTAATTTCAGCAATTCATAGTGATGCTGCAAGTATAAAACAGGCGATTTTATTGAGGTACCTTCCTTATTCATTTCCTTCTACATTTGAATTGGTTTCTGCCAGCATCTGGGCACGCGACTTACTCTGCGTCACCACATAGACACCTGTAAAAATCAACAGCGCCGCTACAATCTTCACCCAACCGAAAGTTGCCATACCAGCAAGTACAGCCACACAACTTCCTACAACCGGCTGCATGTAGTTATACATACTGACTACCGTAGGACGCAAGGACTTCTGACCGACCAGCATCAAGATATAAGCCACATACGTACCAAAGAGTATGACATAACCGACCTCCAGCCAGACTTCTACCGGAAAAGCAGCCCAGTCCATCACTGAAAAGTCATGATAAGAGAAGGGTATAAAGCATATCGCCGCATAAGTAAACATCCACTTCATCAACGTAATCACGTGATAACGCGCAATCAACTTCTTAAAAATGGTCAGATAGCAGGCAAAACTAATCTGAGCTGCCATACAAAGTGCATCCCCCCATACGCTGCCACCTTCCGTATCTCCTCCCCGGTTGCTCAGAATCAAGGTCAGGGCACCGATGGACCCGAGGAATATCCCAATCACCTTTTTCGGAGTGACGGGTTCTTTCAGAAAGAGAGCCGCTAAAATCATAGTCACAATCGGCATAGTGGTAGTCATGATAGACGCATCGACCGGAGAAGTCAGTGACAAACCAAAAGTAAAACACCCCTGATTGCAGACAATCCCCAACAAGGAAGCAAAGAACAGCATCAGCAAATCGTGCGGATTAACCTTCTCCTGCTTTACAAAGAAAGAGGTAGTCCAGAAACACACGGCCGCTCCTATCATACGCATATTCGCCAGTGTGAGTCCGGTAATACCCGCTTCCATGGCTGCCTTGCCTACCGGAGACATCAATCCCCACATGCTTGCAGCCAGTAACAATGAAATATGAGCTTTTACAGAACCTTTCATGATTTCGTCTTTTTAAATTTCTGCAAAGTTACGAGGATTTTGAAAAAAGGGCCGGTCGGGCGTTGATTTATTCCCGGGAATTTTCTATTTTTGTTTGACGCGTTAAAAAATATAGTCCATGAAAAAGCAAGCTGAATATATCAAGCGCATTGAGATAAAGGGCTTATGGGGCCGGAAAAACATTGCTTGGGATTTACGCCCGGATGTAAACATCCTGAGCGGAGTAAACGGTATCGGAAAAAGTACGATTCTGAACAACTCTGTCCGCCGGCTGAGTGACCTGGAAGGAGGAGCCCTGAGTAATGGCATACATCTGGGAGTGTCTTTCACTTTCTATCCGGAAGATGCCACTTATATCCACTTCGATGTGATAAGAAGTTTTGACCGTCCGCTGCTCAGTTCCGGATTATTGGAAAAAATCGGTAACCAGAATGTCAAGACTGAACTCGACTGGCAGCTTTATCTCCTGCAGCGACGCTATCTGGATTATCAAGTAAACATCGGCAACCGGATTATCGAGCTTTTGACCAGCGGCAAGCCCGAAAATCAATCCAAGGCAGCCGAAATCTCTCTGCCTAAAACCCATTTCCAGAACCTGGTAGACGACCTGTTCAGTGAAACGGGAAAAAAGATTCTCCGCCAAAGCAATGAAATACAGTTTGAACAAGACGGCGACATATTAACCCCTTATCAACTTTCTTCCGGTGAAAAGCAGATGCTGGTCATCCTGCTCACCGTACTGGTACAGGACAACCAACCATGTACCCTCTTTATGGACGAACCCGAAATCTCACTTCATGTAGAATGGCAGCAACGGCTTATCTCGCTCATCCGAAGCCTGAATCCGAACGTACAAATTATACTGACCACCCATTCACCGGCACTTATCATGAACGGATGGATGGACGCCGTTACCGAAGTGAGTGACATTACAACCCTTTAAAAACATGTAGCCGTATGGGAAAAAGACTGACTGAAAACCTTTCTTCCCTGTACATTGGAGCGGCTAACAGCCTTAAGCCCAAGCGTGCAAGAAGAAAAATCGTGGCCTACGTAGAAAGCTATGATGATATTTCTTTCTGGAGATCCATACTTGCGGAATACGAAGACAACACCCGCTATTTCGAAGTCATGCTCCCCTCTCAGACTTCATTGGCTAAAGGTAAGAAAACCGTACTGATGAACCAGCTCGGGAAGCAATTAGGCGAAAATATGATTGCCTGCGTGGACAGCGATTATGACTACCTGTTGCAAGGACGTACTAACACCTCCCGATACATCATCGAAAATCCCTACGTGATGCAAACCTATGCATACGCCATTGAGAACTACCATTGCTATGCCGAAGGGTTGCATGAAATCTGTGTCATGGCTACGCTGAACGACCATAAGCTGATTAATTTCCCGGAATTCATGAAACTTTATTCCCAGATAGCTTATCCGCTGTTTGTGTGGTCTGTCTGGTTTTACCGGAAACATATTCTGTCAGAATTCTCACTACTGGACTTCTGTTCCTATGTAAAGCTTGATCAGGTTAGTACCCACCATCCGGAACGAAGTCTGGAAACCATGGCCAAAAAAGTCAACCGCAAACTACATGACCTGGAACGCCATCATCCGGAAGCACTGGAAGAAATTGAAAGCATGAAAAAAGAGTTCGACCGACTAGGAGTACATCCTGATAATACCTATATGTTTATTCAAGGCCATCACATTATGGACAATGTAGTGCTGCGACTGCTCATTCCCGTATGCACCGTGCTCCGCCGGGAAAGAGAACAGCAAATCCATGACCTGGCCCTCCACGACATGCAGCTTCACAACGAGCTGACCAGCTACCAGCGAAGTCAGGTAGGCGTGGAAGTCGTTATCCACCGAAACAGTTTCTACAAGAACTCTCCTCTATACCAGATGATACGGAGAGACATCGAGAAATTTCTCAAAATCATCCGTTAGCCGGCATTTCCCTATCCAATTATAGGAAATCCCCTACAAAAGAATGGGCATTTTCATCTTGACCGGAGAATTTTCTTCCGCTAACTTTGTACTATCAACAAAGCTGGAGGAATCATACTCTCAGCCGGAAAAGACAATGCTTATGAGAACAAGAACTTTTATTCTTTGCCTGCTGGCCCTTTGCCTGAGCACAATCCGGGGCTACGCATCCGGTCTGGGCGACTTCCGGGTCAATGCCCGTTTCCTGACCGACCGAATGGCCTTTGAACTGCACCTCAACAGCAACCAGTACAACGACCTGTACGAAATCAATTACGACTTTCTCTGCAATATAGGTCCATACGTTTCTGGCATTGCCGTTGCCGACACTCGTGCGATGGATGCATATTACCGTTACCTGGACGAACGAAACGACGACCTGCGATGGGTACTTTCACAAGCCGAATACGTACGCTTCATCGATATTGAATATTTCTTCCGTCCCATTTATGCCATCAACAACGTATGCTATCTGCGTGTGTATAAAATTTATCCGAACAGAACCCATTTCTACTTCGGACCTCCCCGTCATTACCTGACCTACAGGGGCGGACATTGCCGGGCACATTTCGGGGGAGTAAGCTACTACCGGCGTAACTATCCTGCACGCTACCACCATCCGGTGTACAGCCGCCCGTGCCGAGTCAGTCCGCAGATGCGACCGCACGACTTTGCCGGACCACGTCCGGGCAATCGTCCTCCGCAGAAGCCCAACTGGAAGCCTGCACCTCGTCCGGACCGGAGACCTGTCTCAGTGGGCAGACCCAATTATCGCCCGCCTCAGCATTCAGACCACAAACCGCAGGCACGCCCGCCTCACAATACTCACAAAAGCCCAGGCTTCAGGCCTCAGGAAAGACCCACCCGACGCCCGGAGGTAAGTCCCGACAAAATGCGTCCGAAACAAATCCGGGAAAAAAGCAACATGAAAGAAAAAGAGCGTAAATCTCTCTCCAAACGATTATAAATAAAAAAGTGCTGAATCAGGAATCATCTCTTCCAGGTTCAGCACTTCCTTTTATATCAAAAAATTCTCAGACTAAGCGGATACCCCCTTCTTCCAGCACCACCAGTCTTTTCTTATATAAATCGCCGACCGCTTTCTTGAAAGTCTTCTTACTTACACCGAAGGTCTGGTAAATCACCTCCGCATCGGTCTTATCATTCAGCGGAGTAAAACCGTCATTATCCTTGATGTACTGAAGCAATACTTCGGAAAAATCGTCCACCTTCCGGGCACCGGCCTTCTGCAATTCCAAATCAATCTTTCCATCCGGACGTACCTGTTTCACGAAAGCACTCAGGTGCATTCCTGCTTCCAAAGGCTGGAACACTTCGTTATGGAACAGCATACCGCTAAACTGATTTTCTACAATCACCTTATAGCCCAAATCTGTACGCTGCCATACCATGACATTTACCTCCTGTCCTGGCTGATACTCTGGTTTCTCCGTAGAAAGATAATGCTCCACCTTGGCAGAAGCCACAATGCGGTAACTTTCTTCATCCAGATGCACATGCACCACATAGCGCTTTCCTTTCTGCATCTTCATCTTCTGCTCACGGAAAGGCACGAACAAGTCTTTCATCAATCCCCAATCAAGAAAGGCGCCGAACTGATTGACCCATGCCACCTGCAGACAGGCAAACTCACCCACCTGTACATAAGGCTGCAGCGTAGTAGCGACCAGACGTTCCTCCATATCGAGGTAGATAAATACATTCAGGATGTCTCCCGGTTTGGTACCTTCGGGCACATAACGTTTCGGAAGCAAGATTTCACCGTCCTCATCTCCATTGAGGTATACGCCGAAGTCCACTTCCTTCACTACTTCCAGCTGATTATATTTTCCTAATTTTATATGACTCATAACAACTCTTTATTTCCGCCAAAGATAGCATAAAAAACTCATATACTCACACTGCCTTCCCTATAAAGAAAAACTAAAAATATTTTTATTTTTACGCCGCAAAGTAAGTGGTAAACCGCCGTGACTTGTTTTATAGGAAAAACATACATCATTAAACTTTATATCTATGAAACTCTACACTATTTTAGGAAGTTTTCTGGGGCTCTCTTTGTGCATGACCATCGCTTCATGCCACGCTCCCCAACCTACCAGTGAAATCACATGGAGCACCTTCAACATCCGCTACGACAATCCCTACGACAGTCTGAACAGCTGGACATACAGAAAAGACACCGTAGCCAATTTCATCAAGGCACAAAATCTGGACATTGTAGGCATGCAGGAAGTCCTGCACCACCAGCTTGAAGACCTGAAAGCCCGTCTGCCAGAATATGCCGAAGTCGGCGTGGGACGGGAAGACGGAAAAACACAAGGCGAATATGCCCCTCTGTTCTATAAAAAAGACCGTTTTGAATTACTGGACAACAACACCTTCTGGCTGTCACAATACCCCGACAGTGTAGGATTCATCGGATGGGACGGTGCCTGCACCCGTATTGCCACCTGGGCCAAGCTGAAAGACAAGACCAACGGAAAAATCTTTATGGCCATCAATACGCACTTTGACCATGTAGGAACAGAAGCCCGTAAAAAAGGCGCTTTGCTGATTATTGAAAAAATAAAAGAAATCGTAGGCGACCAGCCTGCCGTAGTTACCGGAGACTTCAATGTATCCGACCAGTCGGAAGCCTACCAGACCATCACCGGCAACAGTTTCGTGCTGAAGGATGCGCATAAGACAGCTCTCCAGCAAGAAGGTGCCAGCTATACCTTCCATGACTTCGGACGCATTCCTGCCGATTCATGTGAGAAAATTGACTTCATATTTGTCACCCCTCAAATAGAGGTACAGCGCAGCTACATTCCTGAAGAAAACCGGGAAGCAAAGAAATTCCTTTCCGACCATAATCCGGAAATCGTACACCTTTCTTTCTAAAAAGACTGATAAATCGAGGAAAAAATTATCCCGTCCGCCGGTACACATACCGGGACGGGATTTTTTTGATATTATACGATGCGTCCGTCTACCAGATGGATGGTACGGTCGGTCTGCGTGGCCAGCTCCTCATCGTGCGTTACGATGACAAAAGTCTGCCCTAACTTGTCACGAAGTTCAAAGAACAACCGATGCAATTCTCCCTTGTTCTGCGTATCCAGACTTCCGGAAGGCTCGTCCGCCAAGATTACCGAAGGATGATTCATCAAGGCACGGGCTACAGCCACACGCTGCTTTTCGCCACCCGAAAGTTCTGCCGGCTTATGCGTGGCCCGTTCCGACAATCCCAGGAAATCCAATAAATCCAATGCTTCCTTTCGGGCAGTTCCCGCCGACTTACCTTGAATCAAAGACGGCATCATGACATTCTCTACTGCCGTAAACTCAGGCAACAGCTGGTGAAACTGAAAAACAAAACCGATTTCCCGATTCCGGAAGGCAGAAAGCTCCTTTTCTTTCAGACGGTTCACCTCCGTGCCGTTCAATATAATTCGTCCTCCGTCCGGCTTGTCGAGTGTACCCATAATTTGCAGCAAGGTAGTCTTTCCCGCCCCACTGGGCCCCACAATACTGACCACTTCACCTTTCCCGATTTCAAGGTCAATCCCCTTCAACACCTGAAGTGCACCAAAACTCTTGGTTATCCCTTCCAACTGAATCATACGACTTTACAATTTACGAATTACATACTCCGCCAGATAGCATCCGAATACGGCCGGCATATAGCTGACGGTTCCTGCGGTAGACTTTTTGTTCTGCTCATCATCCACCAATATCACCGCATTTGTATCGGCCTGCTCCGTGCTGAACACCACCGGCAATTTCCGCTTCATACCCATTTTCTGCAAACGCTTACGAACCGCTTTGCTCAACCCACAATGATACGTATCCCACAAATCCGCAAAACGAATCTGCGTAATGTCCCGCTTAGCTCCAGCTCCCATGCTACTGACAATCTTCAATCCCCGTTGCAAGGCATGATAAATCAGATAGCACTTAGGAGCTACCGTATCAATGGCATCTACCACAAAATCAAACGCCGCACTGTCCAGCAGTTCAGGTATAGCCTCATCTTTCAGGTAAACCGGCAACACGGTCAGCTCCAGTTCCGGATTAATATCCCGGAAACGTTCAGCCAGTACCTCTGCCTTTGGACGTCCGATAACGGAATGAGTGGCCGGCAACTGACGGTTGATGTTACTCGGCTGTACCGTATCGGCATCCACAATCGTCATCCGTCCCACTCCGGCACGGCAAATCATTTCAGCCGCATACGCACCTACTCCTCCCAGGCCTACCACCAGCACGTGCGCCTTACGCAGACGCTCCATCTTCTCTTCACCTAACAGCAATTCCGTGCGCTGCTGCCATTCTTTCTTATTTTCTTCGCTCATGAATCTTTCTTAAACCATTTATAAAACCAGTTGCCCACCTTGTCATAATACTGCGTTTCGGCCCATCCACGCGGATCGGCAAAACTTAACGCCTCATTCGGGTCACCCTTCTGGTCAGGATACAGCAGCATGATACTGTTGTTATTAAAATATTTAGAAACCTGCATAGGCAAGCGTTCAAAAGAAGAATCGTACGAAATAGACCCTCTTCGTGAACTGACAATGACCAGCAGATGATCGTAATTCACCTGTCCTGTAATAATCAGCAAGTCGTCCCAGTTATCCAGTTCCTGGTATTCCGTCATCACATCCTTGTGCTTCTTCTGGATATATCCCTTGATATACCCCAAGGTCTGGGGATGGGCAAAGAAATGCAGGCGGCATCCCAGCTGACTACTCATGCGGCACAAGTGCGTAATCCATTTCACAAAGCCATGCTCAAATTCCGATTTAGGAGGCACCGCCACGATGATGCGCCGCAGCGTATTGACCGGCATCAGGAAGCGGGCAATCATCACCTGCTGATAAGTATTTTTCAGCAAATCTTCTGTTAGATTACCAAAGAACGAATCCACGATATTGGCCTTATTATGCAAGCCAATGACAATCGTAGTCGCTTCAGTTTCCTTGGCTGTATGCAAAATACCCGTAGCAATGTTCAAGTCGAAGCGCGACACCGTCTTCAGAAAGACATTGGCCGATGCAGCAATCTGAGCCGCCCTTTCCAGGCTTCTCTTTCCCCGCATCTCCAGCCGGACAGAATCATTGTTATCATTAATCACATTCAGTGCCACCAGATTGTCCGTCCGCTTTTCATCACGTACCACTAATGCTAACTGAATCAGTTTGTCCAATGTGTCCGGATTGGCCACAGGAATCAGTATACGCTCTTTTTTCTGCTCTTGTTCTTCATCCAGCTCTGCATCATCCATCGCAATTCGTTTGGCCGCATGCTCCGTAATAAACGAGCTGACCACACACGTCACCAGAATCAGCAGAATGGTACCATTCAGTACATCTTCGTTCAACAAGCGCTCTCCACTGGGCAGAATAATGTTGTAACCCACCAGTACCGCTGCCAGGGTAGCCGCAGCCTGTGCGTTACTCAATCCGAACATCAGTTCCCGTTCTACTGCCTTCATGCGATATATTTTCTGTGTCAGCCACGATGCAATCCATTTGCCTAGCAGTGCCACCACAATCATGACACCAGCTACCTTAATAGAATCTATATGCCCGAACAATACATTCACATTAATCAGCATTCCCACTCCGATAAGGAAATAAGGAATAAACAGCGCATTTCCCACAAACTCCAGGTGACTCATCAGCGGAGAAACATGCGGAATCAGGCGGTTCAGCACCAACCCGGCCAAGAAGGCTCCCAAGATTCCCTCCATACCAATCAGCTCCATCAATCCGGCTCCCAAGAAGACCATGGCCATCACAAAGATGTACTGCACCACCTGGTCACTGTAACGACGGAAGAACCAGCGTCCAATGCGAGGGAAGGTCAGCATAATCACCACGCTCAGCACCACGACTTTCAGCACCAGCCACACCCAGAACATATCCGAAGTATCGCCCTTGTACATACCTGCAATGACGGCCAGAACCAACAAGGTCAGCGTATCCGTCACCGCCGTACCTCCTACCGCAATGCTGACAGCCCGCTGCCGGTTGATACCGTAACGAATCACAATCGGATAGGCTATCAAAGTGTGCGAGGCATACATACTGGCCAGCAGCACAGAAGTAATCAGTCCGTACCCCAGCAAGTTCAGGTTGGTCCACACACCAATACCCAGCGGAAAGATAAAGGCCAGCAAGCCCAATACCGTAGCCTTCACACGGATACTCTTGAAATCCTCCATGTTCATTTCCAGTCCGGCCAGGAACATTATATAATACAGTCCCACCTTACCGAAAAGCTCAAAGCTGCTGTCGCGCGCCAGAATATTGAATCCATGTTCCCCTATAACGATACCGGCCAGAATCATTCCGATGATATGCGGAATGCGCAGACGTTCCAGGACAATCGGGGCAAACAAGATAATTACCAGCACCAAAAAAAAGATCCACGTAGGATCAGTGATGGGAAAATCTATATTGAGATGAACCAAATCTAACAAATCTTTCATATATGAGGGGCTGTTCGGTTTAAATTTATGGACAAAAATACGAAAAAAGTTCCGTATTTCCCCTTTGGTATTCCAAAATGTTTTAATTTTGCGGTTCAAAGGATACAAGTAGAAGAAAAAACTATCTAACTAAAATACAGAAAGCAATACAATCACGGAATTTATTAACTTAAACAAGAAACATAAGAAATGAAAGTAGCAATTGTTGGTGCAAGCGGAGCCGTAGGACAGGAGTTCCTGCGTGTGCTCGATGAAAGAAACTTCCCGGTAGATGAACTGCTGTTGTTCGGATCTTCAAGAAGTGCCGGACGAAAATACACTTTTCGCGGAAAAGAAATCGAAGTAAAACTTCTGCAGCACAACGATGATTTCAAAGGAGTAGACATCGCCTTTACGTCAGCCGGTGCGGGAACTTCTAAGGAGTTTGCAGAAACCATCACTAAATACGGTGCAGTGATGATTGACAACTCCAGCGCTTTCCGTATGGAAAACGATATTCCTCTGGTAGTGCCTGAAGTCAACGCAGAAGACGCGCTGAACCGTCCACGTGGCATCATTGCCAACCCTAACTGTACGACTATCCAGATGGTTGTAGCCCTGAAAGCTATCGAAAACCTGACTCATATCAAACGTGTACACGTATCTACTTACCAGGCTGCCAGTGGTGCCGGTGCAGCTGCCATGGACGAACTTTACGAACAGTATCGTCAGGTATTGGCTGGAGAACCTGTCACTGTAGAAAAATTCGCTTATCAGCTGGCATTCAACCTGATTCCTCAGATTGACGTGTTCACAGACAACGGTTATACCAAAGAAGAAATGAAGATGTACAATGAAACACGTAAAATCATGCACTCAGATGTACAGGTTAGTGCTACTTGCGTACGTGTTCCTGCACTTCGTTCACACTCAGAAAGCATCTGGATTGAAACAGAACGTCCGGTATCTGTAGAAGAAGCCCGCGAAGCATTTGCCAACGGCGAAGGTCTGGTACTGATGGACAACCCTGAAAAGAAAGAATATCCGATGCCGTTGTTCCTGGCTGGAAAAGACCCAGTATATGTAGGCCGTATCCGTAAAGACCTGGCTAACGAAAACGGTCTGACTTTCTGGATTGTAGGTGACCAGATTAAGAAAGGTGCCGCTCTGAATGCCGTTCAGATTGCTGAATACCTGATTAAAGTGAAGAATATCGGATAAATAGTTTATCGGTATTGACATAAAAAAGGCATTGCCTGTGAGTCTTAAGCTCCAAGCAATGCTTTTTTATTTTTTTCCTGCCTCAACTTCCAAATCAGCTTTCTCATCATTCGTCTTCCTTCATCACAAAACGTCCTTGTGAATAGTGTATGAAGTAAAAAGGTTTTCTATGTTTCCCTGCCGGGAAACGTACGGTTTCTTGCCGGGAAACATAGGTTTTCGCTACGGGAAACATACGGTTCAGAGAAGGGAAACGTAAAAAATGAAACATCAGTTATCCGAAGATGCCGGTAGTTTCTTATCAAAGAAATCGAGCGTCCAGCTATCCATCCATTCGATATAAGGCACTCCATTTTCAAACTGTATGGGCAACCAAATATAACGGGCATCACTCGGATGCTTAGGCCGCCAGATATCTGCCATAAAGATAAAGGCATCTTTCTTTCCCGGTACCGGAAGCACATAGGTACTCTGTCCGCCAAAAGTGATTTCTGATTTTTCCCCACGACAAGGATTTGGATGTTGTGTCCAAGGTCCCCAAATACTGGGAGCAGAGAACATGCGCGCTTCATTAGGGTCCCATCCGGTACAGCCAGAAGTAATCATCCAGTACGTACCGTCACTCTTCTTGAATATGGCAGGTGCCTCATTGTGTCCGGCAGGAGCCATACGTACATACTTACCGGTATGGGTCAGGTAATCGTCACTCAGTTCTGCAATCTGTAGCGTCAGGTTGTCTTCTGAGGAATAAATGTGATAGGCTTTTCCATCTTCATCAACAAAAAGCTGCATATCACGTGCCATTTGTCCTCCTTGCAGGTCGCGTTTCACAAACAAACCTTTGTGAATAGCTTCATACCACATCGGTGTCCACCATTCCTTATACTTCTCTGCATCCAATGTATCCAGCATGGCACGCTGTGTTTCATTCATATCAAAAGGAAGCACTCCCGGATTAATGCGTTCCGAACGAATATACTTGAACGGCCCGGTAGGAGAATCAGAGACGGCCACCGCCGAACGGGCTGCTGCATAGCCTTTTCCTTTCAATTCCAGATGGAACCACATGACAAACTTCTTCGTCTTTTCATTATAGATTACTTTTGGACGTTCCATTACACATCCCTGTACAATGTCACTGGTAGAATCGTTCAACACTACAGGTAAAACGGCTCCTTCGTTGTTCCAGTCTGTCAGGTTCTTTGAAGAGTAGCACATAATTCCCACCATGGCACTGCTGGTAGAGTCGGATTTATTCTCACCATACCAGTAATAAGTACCATCATGATACAATACACCACCTCCGTGGGCATTTACATGTACTCCCTGATTGTCAGGCCAGATTTCACCACTACAAATTTCTTTGGGAGGTTCGGCTGTACATGCCGTTAGCAAAAGAAAACAAAGCACACCCAAAAGACTAATCGATTTCAGTCTCATACATCAAATTTATTTATTATATCTTTATTACAACAATTACGGCTGAGATTCAGGAAGCAATCCGAAATAAGCCCCAGAATCTCAGTCGCAGTTCATTATCCCTTATTTACAAAACTCAATAGTTTCTTAGAACAAATCCCATGTACGGATTTCATCTTTCCAATGATGGTCCTTCGGGAAAGGTTTTTCACCCCATGCACGTACGCTGGTCCATTCCTGTGGTGCATCGGTCCAGAAAGGATGAGAAGCTGGAAGTCCCAACGGCAAGAATGCCAGAGAAGTCATATACAAACTTCCGTTGTTGGTATACCAGTCGGCTACATTCGGCTGACGTCCAGTAAATCCAATGGTCAAGAAACCACCTTCATTAAAATTGTGTCCACTGGCAAACATACGTTTCATCACCGCAGTCAATGCACAGCGTACCTGAGCACTGCTTACGCCTGCAGGCAACTCCTGATACCATGCCATTAAAGCCAAAGGTTGCATAGTAGCCATACGGTAAGGAATGGAACGACCGAATACGGGGAAGGTTCCTTCCGGAGAAATGAAACGCTCCAGAATCAAACTATATTTCTGGGCACGTTTCAATGCGCGGTCATAATACTTTCCATAATCTATCCGGCTACGCACTTTTGCATCCTTCATAGCCTGAAGCGTTTCAAGGTACATCGGATGGAATACGTAACTGCTGTAATAATCAAACGCAAAGGAAGGACCGTCAGCATACCAGCCATCTCCTGTATACCATTCTTCTACCTTACGAATGGCTGAATTCACACGATATTCATCAAATGAAGCTCCTGCTTTTGCCAGGAAACTTTCTATCGTAGATGAGAACAACAGCCAGTTGGTATAAGGAGGATCTATACGACGTAACTGCTGAAATTCCTCTATATAACGCTTTTTAGTGGTTTCATCCAAGGGTTTCCACAACTGATCGTAAGCACGAAGAAAGCTTTCTGCCACGTAAGCGCCATCCACCAGAGTCTGGCCCTCCTGTCTCCACAACAAATAGTCCGGACTTTGCGGGTCTACAGCATTCGCATAGCTCTTCAAAGCCATCTCACGAAGTTCCTTACGCATCTTTCCTTCTTCTGTATCATCATCCGGCAGCGTCAGCCAAGGAGCGATACCCGCCATCAAGCGACCAAACGTTTCCATATAAGCCACCTTTTTGTTTCGGCCATCCCATGTGGGACTAACTTCCAGCTGCATATTCTTCTGCAACTCGCCTTTTGACATGTTGCTCAATACCGGATAAGCCATCTGATAAGCCAGCTTGCACCAATAAGCACGATCAGCAGTTTGAGGTGCTTCCAAGTAACGCACATACTCACAAGCAGCCAACAAGAAGGCTCCCACTCCAAAATTAGCGGTAGACTTTGCATTAATTACTTGTCCCGGAATTGCTTTTTCACCGATAGGCTGCACATAACCTACCGTTCCATCTTTCTGAAGCGCTTTCTTTGACAAATAGTTCCATGCCTTCTGCACCACCGGCATGTATATATCTTGTTCCAAATACCCATTGTTTATACCCCATAAGAATCCGTATGTAAACAGTGCCGTACCACTAGTTTCCGGTCCCGGTGCAAATTCCGGATCCATCATGCTGCGTGTCCAGTAACCTTCAGGCTGCTGGATAGCTGCCACGGCTTTAGCCATATTTTGAAATTTATCCACAAAGAACTGATGATGCTTGTATTCTACCGGCAAATCCTTCAACACTTTAGCCAGTCCAGCCAATACCCATGCATCACCTCTAGCCCAGAAATCCTTCTTACCATTGACTGTCTTGTGCTTCGGATAGATGTATTTTGCATCACGATAATAAAGATTCTCATCTTTATCGAACATAATACTATCAGAATAAATCAGATATTCATACAACTTATCCAAGTATTTCGCATTATGAGTAACCTTATAGAGTTTTGTCATTACCGGCATTGCCATATACAACGCATCACTCCACCACCAGTAATCATGCTGCGGGGTACTCATCTGGTACTCCATAACCTCACGCGCACGCTTGATTTTCTTATCATCCGGAGCTAAATTGTACAAATCGGTATAAGTCTGGAAACAAATCTGGTAGTCACCAAAAAGAACATACTCATCCGACTCTCCGTAAGAATATTTCCACTCCGCACGGTTATCACTCTTCGCTCCCTTCCACTGGTTATAGTTTGCCCAAGTTTCAGAATAAGCACGATAAGTCTCGTTTCCGGTCAGAAAATAGGCTTCCATATTACCCGTATGATATACAGCATTATCCCAGAATGAACGTACTTCCGGCGAATTTTCTGCCTGCCAATGCTGATTTACCTTATCAATCATTTTCCGAACCTCGGTCGCTTCGGAATCTTTGGCCCCAACCGACATCGGCAATATTCCGACAGCGCAGGCCAATACTAATTTAAATACCTGTTTCATAGTTTTATTTTGAGATTAATTTATTTCCAATACATACACAGGAGTTGCCTCGGAAGTCTTGACTTTTTCCCCGTCTCCCTGATGTGTTTCCTGCACAAATACATGCAGTTTCCGATGTGTTTTCCACAACTCCGTATCATAGCTGGGCTCCCAGGCATCTACAGAGAAATCGGTCAGGTCTTTCACCTGCCATTTACCCGACTTCACATCATCTGTATAAGCCATAGAAACCTTGCTGCCACGTTCTGCATCACGGAACACAAAATAAGCCTTACCTTTATCTACCGCAATACGTGGTCGTGAAATCGGGATCATTTTTGTACCTCCACCTTTTAGAGAGAACCCTTGCGAACGATTCATAATCTGACGGTTCTGCCATCCCTTCCCGTCGTTCCACACCAGCCTATATTGAGGGACCTCACTGTCTGCATCTCTCCAGTAGGTCACAATATAAGGATGTCCTTCCGCATCGGTACTCATACTCGTCTGGTTTATCAACTCACTGTTTTGAGGTATGTGGCAAGCATATTCTGCATTATCCTTACAAATAGGCAAGGTATATTTCTCACCTGTCGATTTGTACCACGTCTTTCCCTCATCAGGAGAATATGCATAACAAAGGTCATGATTTGTTTCTACCATCCAGGTCTCACGCCATACCCACGACAAGTGAATCACTCCAGCTTTATCCATATAAAGTTGCCAGTAGGCATTTCGTTGATTTTCTCCGTCAATCAGCACATCCTGCACACGTGTCCATTTCCGGCTCTTCAAATCATAGCGATTCAATACCAGATTACCTCTTCCGGAAGCCCCAGAACGATACACAAACAGCAAATCGCCATCCGGCATCCGATAAAACTCCGGATACGTAACATCATCTTCATCTTTACCGGTCATCGCTTCTTTTTCTCCCAGCGTCAAAGCACCGGGTTCCGTACTCTTGCAATAGTTTAATTTGTTTCCATGATGGTCGAAAGAAAGATGCAAATAACCGTCCCCATCCACCATCATACTGATGACATTATGCGCATCGGCTACATTTCCTTTATATTGACTGCGATGCAACGTCCATTCGGTAGTTCCCAAAACACGTTTACCTACAGTCAAATATCCGTCTGCATCATAATAAGATATGTATTGCACATCCCCATCCGTTACCAGAGAACTGTTACGGAATACAGTCGTATTGACGGAAGTAGAACTATATCCGTCACCCACCTTTACGAGTTGTTGTGCTGAAATTTCACCCCAAACAAGAAGTCCTATGAGAAATAAATAAATGCGCTTCATAGTTTATCCATTAAGTTTCTTTGGCAAAAATAGGATTTTCATATAAAAGGAAGTACGAAAATTTCGTCAAGGAGGGATAAAAAACGGGCAAGGGAAACTGAATGGACAAATTACACCTTATTTTGACAGAATCGTCACCAGTTCTGATACAAATGTCTAGGACACGTACACAAAAAAAAACAGTCCGTATTCAAAGACTCTCTCTCAATACGGACTGTTTCGCAAAAACAATATATCTTACAAACACGCTGGAAGTTCGCTTAACTTCATACTGTTTGAACCTTTTATCAACACACAACAATGCTGAACAGGATGAGCAGCCAGCATGGCTTCTACCTCCTTCACGTTCTCATAATGTTCAAACGAAGCAGAGAGTCCGGCAAACTCCGGCCCAACTAAAATCACGCGTTCAAACTGACATTCGTTCAGGAAGTCCACTACTTTCTGATGCTCTTCCCGACTTCCTTCACCCAGTTCTTTCATAGCACCCAGGATAGCCACCTTGTGCTCGGCTTCCATCTGACGGAAGTTAAGCAGCGCCGCCATCATACTGGTAGGATTTGCATTATACGCATCCACAATCAGCGTATTGAATTCCGTCTGAACCAGCTGTGAACGATTGTTCTGAGGCACATAAGAAGAAAGTGCATGACAAATTTGTGTATCTTCCACGCCGAAATAACGACCAATAGCAACCGCTGCCAGTGCATTATCCAAGTTATAGGCACCTATCAGGTGTGTCTTCACCTCGTGTAACGCACCTCCAGCCGCCCACTCAAAATGCAGGAACGGGGAACAAGAAAGCACTGCTCCACTCACATCCAAACCAGAAGCCTGTCCGTAACGGACACAATTCAGTCCTTCTGCGATTTTATTCAGATGAGGATTCTCATTCTGAATGAAAATAGTAGCATTTCCTTTTTCCCGAAGATAATCATACAGTTCTCCCTTGGTACGGATGACTCCTTCAAAAGAACCGAATCCTTCCAGATGCGCCTTTCCCACATTGGTAATAATACCACAATCGGGCTCAGCTATATGAACCAGCGTCTTGATTTCACCCGGATGATTGGCTCCCATTTCAATGACAGCCACCTCATGTTCCGGCTTCAGGCGCAACAAGGTCAAGGGCACGCCAATATGGTTATTGAAATTTCCCTGTGTATAGAGCACATTGAATTTCTCTTTCAATACGGCTGCAATCAGTTCCTTCGTAGTGGTTTTCCCGTTGGTACCGGTTACTCCCACCATGCGAGTCCCTAACTTACGACGATGATAATTAGCCAGCTGCTGCAACGTCTGAAGGCAATTTTCCACCAGCAAAATACGCGGATTCTCCGGTGATGCATATTGTGGTTCGTCCACCACAGCATAACGGCATCCCTGTGCCAGCGACTGTGCCGCAAACGCATTGCCATTAAATGTTTCTCCTTTCAGGGCCAGAAACATAGAACCCTCCGGACAATGACGGCTGTCGGTCGTCAGTCCGTTACACTCCGTAAACCGGCTGTATAGTTCTTCAATATCCATATTCTTATTGTTCTGAGAAGCGCTTTGCCTGCTCTTCAATCAATGCCGCATCTTCAAAATAGTTGATTTTCATGGCACGGCGCACTTCATCCATGGTCTGAGCGGCAGCTTCACGAGCCACTTCACAACCTTTCTTCAACATATCATATACGGCAGGAATGTCTTTTTCAAATTCCTTACGACGTGTACGGATTGGTTCCAACACCTCTTCCATGACAGCTCCCAGGAACTTCTTCACCTTCATATCACCCAATCCACCGCGAGTGTAATGTGCTTTCAGCTCGTCCAGGTTAGCATATTCCGGCAAATAGCGTCCGAAATGTTCTGTCTGGCAGAAAGCATCCAGGTAAGTAAACACACAGTTGCCTTCCAGTTTACCCGGATCGCTGACTTTGATATGTGTCGGGTCAGTATACATGCTCTTCACCTTCTTCAATACCTCATCTGCCGAATCAGACAAATAGATACAGTTTCCCAGCGACTTACTCATCTTAGCCTTTCCGTCCGTACCCGGCAAACGCAGACATGCCGCATTATCCGGAAGAAGGATTTCCGGTTCTACCAGTGTTTCGCCATAGATATGGTTGAAACGGCGTACAATCTCACGTGTCTGTTCAATCATCGGTTCCTGGTCTTCTCCCACCGGAACAGTAGTTGCCTTGAATGCCGCAATATCGGCAGCTTGGCTGATAGGATAAGTAAAGAAACCTACCGGAATACTTGTTTCGAAGTTACGCATCTGGATTTCAGTCTTCACCGTAGGATTACGCTGCAAGCGCGATACGGTTACCAAATCCATAAAATAGAAGCTCAATTCATAGAGTTCCGGAATCTGTGACTGAATAAAGATGGTTGACTTTGCAGGATCAAGTCCGGCAGCCAAGTAATCCAAAGCCACTTCAATCACGTTCTGACGTACTTTCTCCGGGTTTTCAATATTATCCGTCAAAGCCTGTCCGTCGGCTTCGAACACAAATATCTTATCATACAAGCCCGAATTCTGCAATTCCACACGTCGGCGCAATGAACCTACATAGTGGCCGATATGTAATTTTCCGGTCGGACGGTCACCGGTCAAGATAATCTTTTCCTTTTTCATAATATAAGCTATTGTTCATTTTTAAATTGCAGCAAAGATAGCGAAAGGTGAGTGGAGAGACAAGCGAAAAACATAGTTTTTCAGATAGTCCCTTCCGAACCGCATCCTATCTTATCTAAAGATGTATAAATCTTTTGTTTTCTTCAAAATAAATCGTTTCTTTGCAAGAGGTCTCTGTAGACAAGACAACTGTCAGACAAAAACAACCTTTTGAAGAAACCACAACAAATTATCTATAACCATGAAGAAAGAACTCAAAAAAGTCCTGGTTCTCGGATCAGGCGCACTGAAAATCGGGCAAGCCGGAGAATTCGACTACTCAGGTTCACAAGCACTGAAAGCCTTACGCGAAGAAGGCATCCGCTCGGTACTTATCAACCCTAATATTGCTACTATTCAAACTTCGGAAGGAATTGCCGACCAAGTATATTTCCTGCCCGTTACACCTTATTTCGTAACTGAAATTATTAAGAAAGAACATCCGGACGGCATTCTGCTGGCCTTTGGAGGACAAACGGCCCTTAACTGCGGTACGGAACTTTACCAGAAAGGTATATTGAAAGAATACGGCGTGGAAGTATTAGGAACTTCCGTAGACGCCATTATGTATACAGAAGACCGCGACCTCTTTGTCAAGAAGCTGAACGAGAAATCTCTGAAGACTCCGGTCAGCCGTGCGGTAGAAAATATGAAGGATGCCCTGGAAGCAGCTCGTACCATCGGCTATCCGGTCATGATTCGTTCGGCTTACGCATTAGGAGGTTTGGGAAGCGGTATCTGCCCCAATGAAGAAAAATTTATCGAACTGGCTGAAAGTGCCTTTACCTTCTCTCCACAGATTCTGGTGGAAGAATCACTGAAAGGCTGGAAAGAAATTGAATTCGAAGTGATTCGCGATGCAAACGACCACTGTTTCACCGTGGCCAGCATGGAAAACTTCGACCCGCTGGGTATTCATACCGGTGAATCTATCGTAGTGGCTCCTACCTGCTCACTAAGCGAAGAACAGGTAACCATGTTGCAGGATTTGTCCAAGCAATGTATCCGTCATTTGAACATTGTGGGTGAATGTAACATTCAGTATGCGTTCAATGCCGAAACCAACGATTATCGTATCATTGAAGTAAATGCCCGCCTGAGCCGTTCTTCTGCACTGGCTTCCAAAGCAACCGGTTATCCGTTGGCTTTCGTTGCTGCCAAGATTGCCTTAGGCTATACCTTGGATGAAATCGGAGAAATGGGTACACCGAACTCTGCTTACGTAGCTCCGCAACTGGATTACCTGATTTGTAAGATTCCGCGTTGGGACCTCAACAAGTTTGCCGGAGTTTCTCACCGCATCGGTTCAAGCATGAAGTCTGTGGGTGAAATCATGTCTATCGGACGCACGTTTGAAGAAATCATCCAGAAAGGTCTTCGTATGATTGGACAGGGTATGCACGGATTTGTAGGCAATGACCACACTCGCTTCACCAATCTGGATGATGAACTGGCCAACCCGACTGACTTGCGTATCTTTGCCATTGCACAGGCATTGGAAGAAGGTTACTCTATCGAACGCATCTATGAACTGACCAAGATTGACCCGTGGTTTATCGGCAAACTGAAAAATATCGTAGACTACAAGCATAAACTGTCAACCTACAACTCGCTTGAAGAACTTCCGGCAGAGGTACTTCGTGAAGCCAAAGTGATGGGATTCTCTGACTTCCAGATTGCCCGCTTCGTACTGAAGCCTCAGCAGGGTAACATGGAAAAGGAAAATCTGGCCGTTCGTTCTTACCGTAAGAAATTAGGTATCCTTCCAGCCGTGAAACGCATCAATACCGTAGCTTCCGAACATCCGGAACTGACCAACTACTTGTACATGACGTATGCCGTAGAAGGATACGATGTGAATTATTACAAGAATGAAAAGTCAGTCATCGTGCTGGGTTCAGGAGCTTACCGCATCGGTTCATCTGTGGAATTTGACTGGTGTTCGGTAAATGCCATCCAGACAGCCCGCAAGTTAGGCTACAAGTCTATCATGATTAACTACAACCCGGAAACGGTTTCTACTGACTACGACGTGTGCGACCGCCTGTACTTTGATGAATTGTCATTCGAACGCGTACTCGACGTGATTGATTTGGAACAGCCGCGCGGCGTCATCGTTTCTGTAGGTGGTCAGATTCCGAACAACCTGGCCATGAAACTTTACCGTCAGGCTGTACCGGTACTCGGAACTTCTCCGATTTCTATTGACCGTGCTGAAAACCGTAACAAGTTCTCAGCTATGCTTGACCAGTTGGGCATCGACCAGCCGGCTTGGCAAGAACTGACCAGCCTGGACGATGTGAAAGACTTTGTCAAGAAAGTGGGTTATCCGGTACTGGTTCGTCCGTCATACGTACTGAGTGGTGCAGCCATGAACGTATGCTACGACCAGGAAGAACTGGAACGCTTCCTGCAAATGGCCAGCGAGGTATCAAAAGAATATCCGGTAGTTGTATCACAATTCATGCAGGAAACCAAGGAAATAGAATTCGATGCTGTGGCACAGAACGGTGAAATCGTAGAATATGCCATTTCAGAACACATCGAATTTGCCGGTGTACACTCTGGTGATGCGACACTTGTCTTCCCGGCACAGCACATCTATTTTGCTACTGCCCGCCAGATTAAGAAAATCAGCCGCAAGATTGCCAAAGAACTCAATATCTCCGGTCCGTTCAACATCCAGTTCCTGGCTAAGAACAACGATGTGAAGGTAATCGAATGTAACCTACGTGCTTCACGTAGCTTCCCGTTTGTATCAAAAGTATTGAAGCGCAACTTTATCGAAACGGCTACCCGCATCATGCTGGATGCTCCTTACGTACGTCCTGACAAGCTGGCGTTTGACATTGACTGGATTGGGGTAAAAGCTTCTCAGTTCTCATTCGCCCGTCTGCAGAATGCCGACCCGGTACTGGGAGTAGACATGTCATCTACCGGTGAAGTAGGTTGCTTGGGAGACGACTTCGATGAAGCATTGCTGAATGCCTTGATTGCAACCGGCTACAAGATTCCGAAACAGTCCGTTCTGTTCTCTTCCGGTGCCACCAAGTCGAAAGTCGATTTGCTGGATGCCAGCCAGATGCTTCACCAGAAAGGATACAACATCTATGCTACAGCTGGTACGGCTGCCTTCCTGAACTCTCACGGCATCACCACCACTCCGGTGTTCTGGCCGGATGAACGTCCGAATGCAGAAAACAATGTGATGAAGATGATTGCGGAACATAAGTTCGACTTAATTGTCAACATCCCGAAAAACCACACCAAACGGGAACTGACCAACGGTTACCGCATCCGTCGTGGTGCCATCGACCACAACATTCCGTTGATTACCAACGCACGTCTGGCCAAAGCGTTCATCGAAGCATTCTGCCACATGAACCAGAATGAAATCCAGATCAAGAGCTGGCAGGAATATAAATAAGGCATACCAAAGGTAGAAAATAAGAACGTCAAAGCGCTTGGAACAAAACGCTTTGACGTTTAGATTAAAACGCAAGTGCGTTTGAAGTAAAATGCACTTGCGTTTCAACTAAAACGTCCTTGCGTTTAAGGGAAAACGCAAGGACGTTTTTTTCATATACCTTTTTCTTATTTCAAAGCGGCTTCAATATCAGCCATAAGTTCTTGAAATTCAGCCTTTGTATAGCCTATTGAAGCATGAATCAGCTTACCGTCTTTTCCGAACAGATACGCTCTGGGGATTGTCTGGTCGGCAAAAAGAGAGAAGACCTCCCGTTTAGGATCCGGATAGAGCGGGAAACTGAACTTCTTCCGTTCATTGTATTTTTTCAGTTCTGCATCCGTATGCTCCCGGCCGATAACTAACAGCTTGAAATCCTTGTTATCCTTGTATTTCGGCCATAAGGTTTTCTGAACTTCTGCCAGTTCTATCTGACAAGGACCGCACCACGTAGCAAACAAACTGACCAGCACTACCTTTCCTTTCAAATCGGCAGGTGTCACTTTACCATATATCTCCGAACTCAGGGTAATGGCAGGCATGGCATCACCCAAACTGATTTTTTCTTTCCCGGTGTCTTGTGCAGAAGCAGCCAGTACGCCCATCCAAATCAGACACAAAAGGCTCCAAATCCGTAAATTTTTCATTGTTCTTTCCTTTCTATAAAATGTTAAACCCTGACAAATATACCGTAAACCGCTGGAAAATCCGCCAAGGAGTCTATCTTTGTAAATAGTTTTAACGAAAAACAAGAGCGCGTATGATGACATTTATCTCGTGTGCCAAGACCATGACCGCACGTAGCAAAACTCCATATCCAGAAACTAGTACCCCTCATTTTTTAAAAGAGGCCCGCGAAAACGCCTTGTACATGACCCAGTTTACCGCCGAAGAACTGGCTCAGATGCTGAAAGTGAATCCGAAGTTAGCAGCCGAAAATTACCTGCGCTACCACGAGTTTCTTTCACCGGAGACTCCTGCCCTGCCGGCTCTTCTGGCCTACACAGGCATCGTGTTCAAGCGCATCCATCCGGCAGACTTTACCGCAGAAGACTTCCGGTATGCCCAGCAACATTTGTTGATTACCTCTTTCTTATACGGATTGCTCCGCCCGCTGGACAGTATTCAGAATTACCGCTTGGAAGGCAATGTACGCTTACCGGAACACGAGCGGAAAACCATGTTTGAATACTGGCGTCCTTTACTGACAGACTATTTCATTGATGCCATCCAGCAACAAGGAGGCATTCTTGTCAACCTGGCCAGCGGTGAAATGAAAGATTTGTTTGACTGGGAAAAAGTCTGTCGGGAAGTACAGGTCGTTACGCCCGAGTTCTACACACTGAAAAACGGGAAACCTACCACGGTAGTTATCTATGCCAAGATGTGTCGGGGCGAAATGACCCGCTTCATCCTGAAAAACCGGATAACACATCCGGAACAACTGAAAGAGTTTGAGTGGGAAGGATTTTCCTATCACGGAGAAGAAGACGGAAAAATGCATTTCATCCTCCAATAAAAGAAGCGGTCTGCCGGGCTATTTCTCCCGACAGACCGCCATCAATCAAATGAAATCTAATTCTTATTCTTCAGCACCGTTACATTCAATATCTGTAGCCAAAGTTACGTAGTTCAATACAGATGTACCGTCTACCAATGCCTTTTCTGTTTCTGTAGTTTCAGTTGTCAAGCATTTTCCTTTACCGGTAATCAGTGCATTGTACATCTTCACCTGTGTACCGGCACGCAGGCGAACACCCTGTTTTTCACCACCGTTGCCAATCAAGGTCAGGTTAGCCAAAGTAGGACAAGCTACCGGAGTGGCTGCAAAGTTCTTGCCGTTGTTATCGCATTCCATCAAGCAGTCGCAATCAAATCCGAGTGTTTCCTTTGCTTCCTGATAAGCTACCAGGAACTGGCCGCGTCCGTTCCATCCTTCAGTCCAGTCGAAAGAGTCATCACTACAATTGGTCACTACCATGTGTTTCACGTCAACGCTACCACCGAAGAATTCAAAACCGTCGTCAGAACCATTGTAAGCCTGTACGTATTCTACTGTAGTACCGTTACCTACACCATAGAATGAAATACCGTTTGCTTCATGTTCAGAATCCAATGCATATCCCGTATTTTCCAGACGAATATATTTCAGTGTACCAGAGTTATCATTGTCAGCAGAACCTCCATAAGCTGCATCACCGATTTCAGATTTACCGGTACCACCTTCCGCATTGGTATGAGCTTTACCGCAGATGTGCAAACCGCCCCATGCACCAGATTCTTTCTTGTCTGAGGTCATGATAATCGGATTCTCTTTTGTTCCTACAGCCTCGATTTTAGCACCCTGCTGTACCAAGATATAGTCTACAGACTCATCGTCGGTCATGGCAACAATTTTCACACCTTCCTGAATAGTCAGTGTAGCGCCAGTCTTCACAATATAGTCACCGCTAAGTGCATATACTTTATTTGCTTCCAGTGTTTTATTTGTTGTCAGTTCACCTTGCAGAATTTCTTTAGCATTGGCACTTGTTTCATCACCGTTGCCGCTTGTACGAATCCATCCCTCTGTCCAGTTATTATCAGCCGATACAGCACCACGATATGCTGCCGCTTCAAAAAATTCATTTACTTTCGGCATATCAGCACCTCCGTCAATTGTACCGATAAATCCATCTTTAAATGTATTACTGAAATCATATTCAATCACATTGTGGTTTGCTTCAGCTACAAACAAGTCTGAAGAATAACCCTCTACCGTCACATCCGGATTTGGATTTGGTTCTGGTTCTGGATTCGGATTAGGGGTGTTGTCATCTTCACTACAAGCTGTGAACATAGCCATAGCCACCATGGCAGCCATCGACATAAATTTCAAGTTCATTGTTTTCATACTTTTTTCGTTAATAAAAAGTTTAGATAGTGTTCAAATTTTCTCTTTATGAATTTTTATAATGTATAGCTAAAACCTAACTCAAAGGTAGTTCCTCTTCCGTAGCGTTCCACTTCCAGCTTTCTGCCGTCTTTCACTTCCTGCCTGAATACGATGTCCTGATTCAGCAGGTCGGTCATCTGCAACTTAAAGTTCCAATGATCGTTGAGCTTATAGGTGGCTACGAAATCCAGTGTATGCAAATCTTCCTGTTTCACATCTCCCAGTCCGGAGATACCTACCGCATGAATGCGTGGTCCTTGCAGGTTATAGAGCAGCGTAGCAGTCAGCTGTGTATCATTCTTAAATTTAGGAGCATAGCTGATATCCGCATTCACCAGGTAAGGAGAAGCTCCCTGCAGGGAACGCTGTGCGTTGGTATAGGCTCCACCTTCCGGCAATTGTACGTTAGTGTACATGTAAGAAGCGTTGGCTCCTACGCGGAAGTCGCGGAACAGTTCTCTGCGGAATTCCACTTCCACTCCGGCAGCCACACCGGTATCTGCATTCTGGAAAGAGTGAACAGCCGCACCACCTGACAAAGTCTGCGTACGTTCAATCGGGTCTTCCAGGATTTTCGCATATCCTGTAATAGAGAACATATTGTTGCTGTTCTGCTGGTCGAAACGTTCGTAACGCAAGTCGATATTGTAGTTATATCCGTTCTTCAATTCTGCATTACCTCGAATCATGGCCGCTCCATACGATTCCTGATAGAGGAAAGGAGCCATTTCGATAAATGACGGACGCGTTACCGTACGTGAGAACGAGAAGCGCAGGCTGTTGGCATCGTTCACGGTATATTTCAAGTTCATGGCCGGGAAAAAATCATGGCAGTTCACCTCATTCCGTTTGGCTTCACCTCCGTCAGTCGCATAATTTACCCACTGGTGACTGTATTCATAACGCACCCCGATATTCACTAAGAAATTGGCTGTCGGATAATATTCCGCGTCAATAAATCCGGCATAGATGGAGTGTCCTGCATCATACTGGTCCTTCGGCTGCTGGTCACGGATTATAGCAATGTCTCCATTGGCAATATTATCATACCCCATAAAGCCGGAAGTCTGGTAAATATCCTCTATTTCAGGGTTGAAACGGCTTACATCATAGTAGAAACGTGTAGAACGGAACGTACGGCTCTTGTCTTTATAAGTAGCTCCCATACGTATCAGGTTATTGTCTCCATAGCGATAAGAGCTTCGCAAATCGCCCACCCATTCTTCTTCATTCAGCGAGCCGAAATAACGCATATTCTCCTGCTTGTTCAGGTCGAACAGTTCCAGAGAGCTTCCTGCCTTTTCAAACATCACCTGTCTGCGGTCAGGCTCCTCACTGGAAGTCTTGCTGTAAGAACCGCTCCAGTTCAAATCCCACTGTTTTCCAAACTCATGGTGTCCGTTCAACTGATGATTTTGAAGGGTATAAATGTGGGTTACAGAGTTGTTACCTATCAGTTCATTGTCTTCATAGTCTTCTCCCTGTCGCAACATATAGGTATTCTCCGCATTACGTGCATAGAAGAAGGTATATCCTATGCGGTCGGCATCTCTTAGCGTATAAGCCAGGTTACCAAGACCTGCCAGTTTCAGTTCCTGACGGTAACTGTCGTAATTAAACCGGTCGAGGGTAGTACCTCCGGCTTCAAGTGTACGATAAAAAGCATCTTTTGTGGTTTCATTGGTATTGCTTGCACTCAACGCTGCCAACAGACTCAGATTCTGTCCATTCACATCCCAGTTCTTTCCACCGGCTATATTACCGCCAAATTCCGGAAGACTTGTACTTTTATTCACATCGAAGGTTGTATGAAAAGGATTTTCCTTCGTAATGGCAGTAGAAAAGTCTGCCTTAGGCATGTCAATATACTTCTGAGAAATACCCGGATTACGGAACAAGGAGTATTGCTGATCCATTTTATAGAAGTCCTGGAAAATTGTATTGAACCGGCCTCCCGTATTGAAACCGATGGAGAAAAAGTCTTTTCCGGTATTTTCTTTGGTACTGATGTCGATATGTGCTCCTGAATAATCTGCGAATGTTCCAGCTTCATATACCTTACTTACCGTAATGTTCCGCACCGTACTTGAAGGAAACAAATCCAGTGGAATCAGTTTGTTATCCGGATTCGGAGAAGCAATCGGCAGTCCGTTCAAGGTAGTCGTACTATAACGGTCGCCCAATCCGCGCACAATCAACTGTCCTGCACTAGCAATCGAGATACCGGTTATCTTCTTCACGCCTTCCTGTACATTGCTGATACCTTTCACGCTCATTTCTTTTGCCCCAAGGTTTTCAATAGCTACGGTGGCTTTCTGGCGTTCCATGCTCAACGCACGTTCACCTTCCAGGTTTTTACGTGCTACAACGGAGACTTCGCTCAAAGTCTGTGCATCGCTTTCCATCTCAAAGTTCAGCACCACATCTTTGCCTTTTGCTTTTACACCGCCAGTTTTTATATCGGTGTATCCCACATATTTCACTACCAGCTCATACACACCGCCGGGGACATCCAAAATATAATTTCCGTCAAGATCGGCTACAGCCCCTACTGTACTTCCAAGCACTTGTACGGTAGCTCCCGTCAATGGTTCTTTAGTCTGCTTGTCTACAATGGTACCTTTTATAGTCTCTGCTACCATCGGCATAGTAGAACAAGCTAAGAAACCTGAAACAAAAACAATCTCCTTAAAACCTAATCTCATAATCTATTCATGCATTTCTTTTTTCCGTTGCAAAGATGGGGTGTTTATGTTACAGCAAAACTTCATGGGATATACATTTCATTAACACGAAGATTACGTTTGTATTTCTGATTTGAGAAATCAAAAGAATACTTCATATCTTCTTTTTCTCCCCAATTATATAAGGTATAATCATAGTTTTTCCTATTTTTGTACAGACCAAAATAAATAAGATTATGTATCCTTTGAAATTCAAACCTATTTTAAAATCGACCCTTTGGGGAGGAGAACGTATTATTCCTTTCAAACAATTAGACTGTCAGCAGGAACAAGTGGGCGAAAGCTGGGAAATCTCAGACGTACCGGGCGACGAATCTGTAGTAGCAGAAGGTGCAGATGCCGGCAAGAACCTGACTCAGCTGATGGAAGAATATAAAGGAAAGCTGGTAGGAGAAGAAAACTACAAGCGATTCCAGGGCAAGTTCCCTTTGCTTATCAAGTTTATTGATGCCAAGCAGGATTTGTCTATTCAAGTACACCCTGACGATGAACTGGCCATGAAGCGCCACCAGTCTATGGGTAAAACAGAAATGTGGTATATCATCGACAATACCGGCGGACAGGCACACTTGTACTCTGGTCTGAAAAAACAGATTACTCCGCAGGAATATGCCGACATGATTGAAAACAATACAATTTGTGATGCCCTTGACAAATATGACGTACAGCCGGGCGATGTATTCTTCTTGCCGGCAGGACGTATCCACAGCATTGGAGCCGGATGTTTCCTGGCAGAAATACAGCAGACTTCCAACATCACGTACCGTATTTATGACTTCAACCGTAGAGACAAGAACGGTAACTTGCGTGAACTGCATACGGAACTCTCAAAAGATGCCATCGACTATACTGTATCTGATGATTATCGTACGCACTATGAACCGCGTAAAGATGAACCGGTGGAACTGGTAAGCTGTCCGTACTTCACTACTTCTGTTTACAACCTGACAGAAACCATGAACATGGACTACAGTGAACTGGATTCGTTTGTTATTTACATCTGCATGAAGGGAGCCTGCACCATTACTGACAACGAAGGCAACCGCATCAGCGTAAAAGCAGGTGAATCTGTATTGTTCCCGGCTACTACCCAGAACCTGGAAGTTGTACCGGAAGGAGAAGTCTCTTTCCTGGAAACTTACGTATAATCTGATTTGATTTATACTCATCGCTGAGTCCTTTTCTCTTGTCCTGTTTCAGGCAGAGAAAGGGACTCAGTCATTTTTTACAAAAGCATTAGGTGATACGCCCGTAATCTGGCGGAACACACGATTGAAATGGTTCGGAGTGGCAAAACCTACTTCGTATGCAACCTGTTGCATGGTCCTTCCCCCATCGGCAAAAAGCTCGATAGCCCGCATGATTCTCAGATTGTTCACATAATAGCTGAAACGAATGCCCGACTCATTGAACAAACGGCTCAGGTTGCGCACAGATTAAAATGGTAATCTTTTGCATAAACCGCAAATTCAGCCTAAAAATAATGGTTTAATTTTGCACAGCCAAATAAAATGGCTAAAGGTATTTTCAACACAAAAAGAATAATGGGTAAAAGATTAGTTTCAACTATTGGAGTTCTTTCCTTTTTTATTTACACGGCCGCCGCACAAGAACAGGTGATGACCATTGAGGACTTGTTTCAACTGGCTGACCAAAACAGCAAAAGTATTCAGCTTCATTCGCTGGCCATTGATGAAACGACACAGGCAGTAGAAGTGGCTAAAAATGCCAAACTTCCCTCCATCCGGGCACAAGTGGACCTCAACTACATTGGCGACGGCTGCATGACAGACCGGGATTTCAGTAACGGCATACATGCCGACATGCCGCACTTCGGTAATTCTTTTGTACTCAAGACTTCACAGACTATCTACGCCGGAGGAAGTATCAATGCCAATATCCAGAAAGCGAAACTGCAACAGCAGTTGGCACAACAGACTTATCAAAACAACCAGCAGAACTTGATTCGTTCGGAACGCAGACCTCACATCAGTCTGACAGCTACCAATGAATTTAACGGACCGATTCTAGTAGAAGTCCCGCCATTGAACAACAACTTCAACTACTGGTTTGCCGGAGTAGGTATCTCGTACAATCTGGATGCTTTGTTCAAGAGCAAGAAGAAACTGAAACAGGCACGGATAGCCACTTCAAAAGCAGAAAAAAACTACCAGCTGGTCAAAGAAGAAATAGAAAATAAAGTGCACGAAGCATACGTGAACCTGAATGAAGCGTACGTAAGACTGCAGACCCAGCAAAAAAGCGTACAGCTGGCACATGAAAACTTCCGCATCGTGCGGCAACGTTACCTGAACGGTCTGTCACTGATTACCGATATGCTGGATGCCAGCAACATGCAGCTGGATATGGAATTGCAGCTGGCCAACTATCAGATAGGTATATTGTATCAATATTACCTGCTGAAAAAAATCACGGGAACACTTTAATGAATTTCATATTTACACAAAAACAAAAAAATATATGATGCGAAACAAAAAAAGAGCTATTTCTAATTTCTTTATACTGCTGGTCCTCGTAGCCGGTATCAGCTGGGTTTGCGGCAAATTTATCCATTTAGGTAATGTGGAATATACAGACAATGCCCAGGTGAAGCAACACCTGACTCCTGTCAGCACACGGGTGCAAGGCTTCATCAAGAAAATCTGTTTTGAAGAATACCAAACAGTGAAAAAGGGAGATACCCTGGCTATCATAGAAGATACGGAGTATCGTTTGAAAGTGGCACAGGCCGAGGCTGACTATCGCAATGCACTGGCCGGAAAGAGTGCCATGCATACCACTATCAACACCACACAGAACAACATCCTCGTAACGGATGCAGCCATTGATGAGCAGCGTATTCGTCTGCAAAATGCACAGACAGATTACAAACGTTATCAGGAATTGCTGAAAGAAGAAGCCGTTACTCCCCAGCAATTTGACCGGGTAAAAACAGATTACGAAGCAACACAGGCACGCTATGAACAGCTGTTACGCCAGAAGCAATCAACTTTACTCCAGAAGCAGGAACAGACCCAGCGCCTGGAACAGAATGAATCGGCCATCAAACTGGCAGAGGCAGCACTCAACCTGGCCAAACTGAACCTCTCTTATACAGTGATTCTGGCTACTACAGACGGAGTGACCGGACGAAAAAACATCCATGAAGGAGAGTTAGTTCAGCCTGGACAAGCCTTGGTGACTCTGGTAGACGGTACGGAGAAATGGGTCATTGCCAACTACAAGGAAACTCAGACTACCGACATGAAGAGAAATCAGCTGGTGGAAGTAAGAGTAGATGCCATCCCTGATGTGAAATTTGAGGGACGTATCGCTTCTATTTCGGATGCTACCGGAGCTTCCTATTCACTTATTCCACAAAACAACTCGGCTGGTAACTTCGTAAAAGTAGAACAGCGCATCCCTGTCCGTATCGAGTTCACAGAAAACAACCGTCCCGAAGACTTGCAACGCCTGAGAGCCGGAATGAATGTAGAATGTTACGTTAAACAGTAAACAAGAAATGGCTGAACCACGTCCCCAGATTCCTTACTTCAAAGAATTCCTGCCCACTCCGGTCTGCATCGTCCTGTCGCTCTTCTTTGCCATGGTCTTTCAGTTTAACGGAGGAGTTTTCCTGCCGGCTGCTACCCAGATGTCGAGCGCATTAGGATGTATCCAAGAAGATATAACCATGGCAGCCTATGCCTCCTTCATCGGTATGACCGTTATATTTCCGATACTGTTCCGTCTGAAATCCCGGTTTACCACCCGATCTATTTTCATGACGGTATGCCCGGTGCTCATTCTCTGCAACCTGATTACCATGCATACAGACAACATCTTTCTTATGATTTGTGTATGCTTCGTATCGGGATTCTTCCGCATGTGGGGCACCTTCGAGTGTTTCTCCAATACCCGTCTGAGGATCACACCTTCCGGAAATTTCTCAGTGTTCTATCCCGTTATCTATATCATCGTGCTTGAAAGTATACAGTTGTCCGGACTGATCACCATGCACATCAACGACTGGGCCAACTGGCAATACATGCACTGGTTTGTCATCGGCATGCTGATGGTGGTATGGATTTGCGTCATGTGCCTGACACGGACTATCCGACTGGGTAAAAAGATTCCCTTATATGGCATAGACTGGATAGGCCTCCTCTTATGGACAGGCATGCTGTTTGCAATTGTTTTTATCTGTATCTATGGAGACTTTTACGACTGGCTGGACAGCGTACAAATTCGCTCCTGCATTGTAATAGCCGTAGTTTCCTTACTGATAAACATTAACCGGATGACTTCCATACGGCATCCGTATATAGACCCGCAGGTATTCCGCTACAAGAAATTCCCCGTAGTGTTGTTCCTGTTCTTGATGCTTTGTCTGTTTCTCACCACCTCCTCCGTGCTGCAGAATGCATTCATGACCTCCATCTTACAGTACGATACGCTAAACGCCATTTCATTGAACTGGTGTGTATTTGCAGGAATCCTGGCTGGAGCAGGTATCGTATTCTTCCGGCAAGCAGTATTAAAAAAAGGATATAAATTATTGATTTCTGTCGGATTTACACTGATAGTCATGTACCAGTATTACATGTATTTCCTGATATACCCCGATTTGAATATTGAAAGTTTGTATCTGCCCAACTTTTTAAAAGGCATCGGTCATGGAGTGCTTTATATTTCGCTGACCATTTATGTAGCGAAGCATATCCCCTTCAAGCATTTCTTCCAGTCTTTGTGCGTACTCAGCTTCATTCGTACCAGCATTGCAACCCCGCTGGGAGCAGCCATATTGAACCGCTGGATGAAACACCTGCAACGCGATAACTGGGGGTTATTAAGTAGAGACATGGACAACCTGTACGAGTGGATGCCGGATGTATCAGTCATACAACTCTATAATGAAGTAAACACCCAAACCATGCTGACCAGCCTGAAAGAGTTGTTCGGCTGGGTATGTCTGTTAGGAACTGTTTTTCTTATAATCGTGCTCAGCTACCGAATCTGGCGCGACCGCCACTTGGCAGCTATCAAAATGCTGCATAGCCTGCCCGTCAAGAAACGGTACAGGCCATCCAGCGTACATAAAATCTCTAAGAATTAAAATTTATAGCCAGCAGTGAAGAAGAATGCCAAGTTGCGTGTCTTTGAATTGCTGGCTAATTTGCAGCATCCAAATTCTCCGTCAAGTCCTACCGTCCAGCGTTTAAAGTCGAGTGCCACACCAGCCATCACGCCGGCATCAAAACGGCGAAGTCCTGAAACGATTTCTCCTTCAATCTTTGATTCACCGAAAGTGTTATAAGAAACAGTCAAGTCATCAATGTCGATATTCCGCTTGCCGTTTACTCCATACGCCAGATAAGGACCTGCCGTGAACACCATATCAAAGTTAGCGGCTGTACCTACATGAAAAGCAGCCAGCAAAGGCATCTCAAAATAGTTCTGGTTTACGTGCATATCCACCACATTCTTCGTATTAGCCCCTACATAATCCACATCTATGCTTGCTCCCTTCGATGCCCAATACAATCCGGTCTGGAATGATACCAGTCCACTCAAAGGTACATCAATTCCTACTCCAACTTTCTGGTTAAACAATGGAGAAGAGTCTCCGGCATCCTTTCCCATCCAGGTACTCATACCCAGTCCAAGTTCCATACTCCAGGTTACTTTTGTCTGTGCGGCCATTGTCAAAGCAACGAACAAACCTGCCACTATACATGCAATCTTTCTCATAAGCTCAAATAATAGATGAATTACACAAATTTAAAAAGATAAAGCGGAGATACAAATAAAAAGGGAGCAAAAAAGAAGTTTTCACCTCTTTTTGCTCCCTATCTATTAGTTATTCAATCGTTCTTATTAGAATTCGTACTCAATGCCGATAGAAATATTCTCGCCATCCAAAGCAACGCCGAATCCGTTTCCGCTCATATTACGATAATAGTCGTCACGATAACCCGCAAAACCGACTTTAGTAATAAAGCTGAAATTATCATTCAACTTCACCGCCAGGCCCGGTTTCACTCCGATTTCAAAACCATTTACTGAATCCGCATGTTTTGCCTTGTAAGTAGAGAATCCAAATCCCATATCCAAAAACAAACGGACAATCTTGTTTTCATAGAATGAATAACGTGCATACGGAGCCAGGGCAAACGCATTGGTACTTACTTTGTAATCTTCATCATAACCTTTATGCGTATAAGCCAATTCCACACCTACGGCCCATTTTTCACTCAGGTTATAACCAACATCCGGTGTGATAGAGAATGAAGTCTTATCTACATCATTGTTTCTCCACAAACTGATACCACCACCTAAATAAATACCTTCCTGCGCACTGGCAGTGATGGTAGCCATTACAATTACTACGAGTAAAAATAATTTTCTCATAATCTTCTTTTTTTAGTTTTACAAATATATTAACAACTGAATACAGTTTTTTGTTCACTCTTATCCCTGTTTGTGTCTGTTGGCTCTCCGGCGGCGATATTCCGCTTTCATCTTGGCAGAGCCAGAACCATGCAAACCCGTAATGTAGGTTTTCTTCTTAGCCTTGGTCTTTACTTTCTCTTCTTTCTTTTTTCCGTCAGAAGACTTCCCGCCTCTGAATACAATTCCTTCTGTCAATATCTTTTCAATATCCATATTCTTTCATTTTTTAGGAGATAATTTCACATGTTTTCCTGTTTTGGTACATACCAGCGTACGTTTCAAAGGGACACGGGTAGACATATTAAATAATAATCCAGGATTAAAATGTTGTCCGTTGGCCCTAAGTTCAAAATGCAGATGCTCTGTGGTAGCACGTCCGGTTCGCCCGGTCAATCCTATTACCTGACCCGCCTTTACTGAATCACCCGGTGCAACAAAGTTCTTGGAATTATGACTGTACACGGTTTCCAATCCATTAAAATGCCGCACCACAATCACCTTTCCATATCCGCCGTAACTTTTGGCCATGCGCACCACACCGTCGAACACACAAAGAATAGAATCATTGGCCTTGGTCTTTATATCTGCTCCCGAATGTCCACCACGGCTTCCATAAGCCGAAATAACCTTTCCTCCAGGAAGCGGAAAGCAGAACTGCGAATCGGCCAGACACTCCAGATGTATCTCCACGCTATTTCCCTTTGAAAACAATCCCGGTGTATGTACCCTGACATGGCTACGCTCCATGTGTGTAAATCCGGTTTTCACAGGTTCATCAGCCTGCATACTTCCCATACAAAGGAACAACAGCCCCAATATTACAATCAAGCGATTCATTCTATTCAAAATAATAAAGTTCTACATCCTGGGCATCCGCAAATTCTTCCAGCAGGTTCACCATATAGTGTACGTCTTCCTCCAGACCTTCATTTCCACTATATGCATTCATAATAGCCAACAGATGAGTGGTTTCCGATGAAATCTTTGTCCGTTCATTATCGCTTGTCGGTGTACCTACACCTCCCACGGCATCACGATATACGGGCATTCCCTCAATGTTCAATTCTCCACGTCCAATACCTTCGTAAGGCTCACCTGTCTTTCCGATACCTAATACCAGCTTGTCTCCTTGAATCTTATCCCGGTCAAAACCACCAATGGAATGTCCGCTATTAATAGATGCCAAGTTTATCAAATCGACCAGCGTATCTATCTGATAAAGTGAAAGTCCTCTCAACAAACGGCGGCATAAAGCTTCTGAAGAAGGACGGTAACGGCTGGGATCTTTCCCACATTTCTTATAAGCCTGACGAGTAGCCTGAATGGCAGGCATCTCTTTGATAGAATCAATGGTATATTTCTGACGGTAAAGTTCCGTAAACTCACCGATACGTTTCCACAGTTCTTCACTATATGGAGAATTCTTTACCGTCGCAAATACAGCGGCTCCACGAAACTGCGGCCAAGCCTGCCGTAATTCCTCTGATACTTCAATTTTCAAATCCATTTCGCTATTTTCTTAAATGGTTCTACATCCGCATAATCCCCGACAAAATACGTCCGGAGCGAATACCCAGCCGACGTGCCGAGAAGAAATCCGTATAATTTTGATAGGTACAAATCCCTGCTACTTCCACATTCTCCTTCTTTACTCCTTTAGACAGCAACTGCATCCGGTTGGCCTCCCAAAGGTCGAGGTGCCACTTTTCATCTCTGCGGGCGATGCAAGCCATATCAAACCCGGCTGCTTCAAAGGCTTCATACACCTCATCTCCCACTTCAAAAGCATTCAAAGAGATACCCGGCCCGATATAAGCCTGCACATCTTCTCCCTTCGTGCCATAAAGTTCCGCCATCTTGTCCAATGTTTTTTCCACGATGCGCTTCACTGTTCCCCGCCATCCGGCATGTATCGCCGCAATTACTTTCCGCCGGGTATCATAGCAAAGTACCGGGATACAATCGGCAGTAGAAATGCAAAGACAGACCTGCTTCAAGTCGCTGACCATCGCATCCACTCCTTCCAGTTGCTTCAATTGTTCCTCTGAAGAGAGCCGTAAAAAAGCCTCATCCACAACCTTCACCACCGTATCGTGCGTTTGATGGGGTACAACCAGCATCCGGGGACGCACAGGCAACAACGAACACAGCAGTTCCCGGTTCCGTTCCACCTTATCGGGCGCATCACCACAATAATGATTGCAGTTAAACGAAGCATAATTCCCCTCACTGCAACCTCCGTGACGTGTCGTAGAGAAACAAAAAATGTCGGTGTGCGAACTTTTCGGGCCGTACACCAACATTCTTTTATCATCAGTCAGATTATTCATTACTTTTGTGGTTCGTCCTCCCAGTCTATCTCTTCGTACTCGTAGTCAAAGTCATCATCCTCATCCACATCCTCATATTCATAGTCAAAGTCTTCATCTTCGCCCATATCTTCCAATTCCTTGCGAAGTTTGGTCATATCTTTCGGACGATGTACGATGGCTTCCCGACGTACTGCTTCCAACTGGTTACTGTCTTTATTCAGTTCGGCCCAAAGTAAGTCTTTCAACTGCTGGATACCCATTCCAGACACTGAAGAAATAAAGACATGAGGTATATCTTCAGGCAATGTAGGTTCCAGCATCTGCATCAGTTCCTCGTCCAGCATGTCACATTTCGTAATGGCCAACACCCGCTGCTTGTCCAGCATCTCCGGATTAAAGGTAGCCAGCTCGTTCAACAGAATCTCATACTCCTTACGTATGTCATCCGTATCACCCGGTACCATAAACAGCAGCAATGAGTTGCGCTCAATGTGACGCAAAAACCGCAGTCCCAGTCCCTTTCCTTCACTGGCTCCCTCAATGATACCCGGAATATCCGCCATCACGAAAGACTTCCCTTCGTGATAAGACACAATTCCCAGGTTCGGTTCCAGCGTGGTAAAAGGATAATTGGCAATTTTCGGACGTGCGGCAGAAACTGAAGAAAGCAAAGTGGATTTTCCGGCATTCGGAAAACCTACCAGACCTACATCTGCCAATAATTTCAATTCCAAAATCACCGTCATCTCCTGCATCGGTTCACCCGGTTGGGCAAAACGGGGTGCCTGACGGGTTGCTGTACGGAAATGCCAGTTTCCCAATCCTCCGCGTCCGCCTTTCAGCAAGATGACTTCCTGTCCGTGCTCCGTTACGTCGCACACGTATTCCCCTGTTTCGGCATTATATACTACCGTTCCACAAGGCACTTCAATGACTTTATCTGCCCCGTCCTTTCCGAAGCTCTTGTTTTTCGAGCCGTTACCTCCGTGTTCCGCAAACACATGACGGTCGTACTTCAGGTGCAGCAATGTCCAGTAATTGCGGTTTCCCCGCAAAATCACATGACCTCCTCTACCACCGTCGCCACCGTCCGGACCTCCGTTGGGCATATACTTCTCACGGCGCATGTGCACCGAGCCACGGCCTCCCTTTCCGGAGCGGCAGTAGATTTTTACATAATCAACAAAATTCGATTCAGCCATAAATTCAAGTTTAAGAACTGGCAGACCGTCACCGGCCCGCCAGTTTTTTTATTATTTAAAGTTTATCAATAGCCGCGCAAATATCAGCGAAGATACCGTCCATAGTACCCAATCCCTGAATGTGGCAATATTTACCGTCGTTCTTGTACCAGTCAATCAACGGAGCAGTCTGAGAGTGGTATACCACCAGACGCTTCTTGATAGTTTCTTCATTGTCGTCAGCACGACCAGATTCCTGTCCACGTTTGATCAGACGAGTCATCAGTTCATCTTCAGGAACTTCCAGGTCAAGCATGATAGAAACTTCCTGTCCGCGTACCTTCAACATTTCTTTCAAAGCCTCAGCCTGAGCGATTGTACGAGGGAATCCATCGAAAATCACACCTTTGCTATCCTTGAAGCTGTCGAATACGCTAGCCAGAATATCAATCATCAATGCATCCGGAATCAACTGACCATTGTCGATATAACCTTTTGCTGTTTTACCCAGTTCCGTGCCGTTCTTGATTTCTGCACGCAATACATCTCCCGTAGAAATATGGTTCAAGCCATATTTTTCCACAATACGAGCACTCTGAGTTCCTTTACCTGAACCCGGAGCACCAAAAATTACAATATTCAACATGTTGTCTTATAATAAATAAAAAAATTACTCTATCACTGTATAGATGTCGCGGTAGTTCCGTCCGAAGCCGTCGTAATCCAGCCCGTATCCCACGATGAAGTCATTCGGAATATTCATCGCCACATAATTTATATCCAAATCCACCTGCAACTTATCCGGCTTCACCAGCAGCGTGGCAATACGGATTTCTTTCGGATTGCGTGCCTTCAGGGTTTCCAGCAAACGCTGCATGGTCAGTCCCGTGTCCACAATATCCTCCACGATTACCACCGTACGTCCTGAAATGTCTTCATTCAGTCCTACCAGTTCTTTCACCTTTCCTGTAGAAGCCGTTCCCGCATACGAAGCCAGCTTCACAAAAGAAATCTCACATGGAATCGTCAGATGTTTCATCAAATCGGCCGTAAACATGAACGAGCCGTTCAACACACTCAAGAACAACGGATTTTCACCCTCCAAGTCATGATTGATTTCATTGGCTACACGTGCCACCTCCTTCAGGATATCCGCCTCTGGGATAAACGTTTTGAAACGCTTGTCTTTAATCTGAATCGTATCCATGTTATAATCTAGTTTTAGAAATTGTGCAAATTTACGGATTTTCCCTAAAACCGCCACACTTCCCCCTGAGTATTTAAAGATATTTTCAATAGAATATATATCCCATTCGAGGCTTTTTTCGTACTTTTACCGACAAAATAGCTATTTTATATATACAATGAAAATTTTAAGTTGTACACAACAAAAAGAGGCAGATGCATATACCATCGCCCACGAATCTATATTGTCAATCAACCTCATGGAAAAAGCCGCCGGTCTGCTGGCACAAGCTATCAGCGAGCGATATGACAAGTCACACCGTCTTGTCGTATTTGCCGGTCCGGGCAACAATGGGGGCGATGCACTGGCTGTAGCCCGCATCCTCTTCCTGAAAAACTATCCGGTAGAAGTCTATTTGTTCAACGTAAAAGGTACCCTTTCTGAAGAATGCCTCACCAACATCCAGCGCCTGAAAGAAAGCGGATTTGCCAACTACACCGAAGTCAGCAACCAGTTCGACCCGCCTCATCTGGGCAGTCACGACGTAGTAATCGACGGTCTGTTCGGTTCCGGACTTCAAAAACCGCTGAGCGGAGGATTTGCAGCCGTAGTACAATACATCAATGCTTCTCCTGCCCAGGTAGTATCCATCGACATCCCTTCCGGACTGATGGGAGAAGACAATACCCATAACATCCGACAAAATATCATCAAGGCCGACCTGACCCTGAGTATTCAATTGCCTAAACTCTCTTTCCTCTTTGCCGAAAACGCAGATGTGGTAGGCGAATGGCAATTACTCGACATCGGTATCAGCCGCGAATTCATCGAATCAGCCAAGACGAACTATTACATCACCGAAGCCAGCGAAATGCGTGCGCTCATCAAGCCAAGAAAGAAATTTGCCCACAAAGGCATGTTCGGCCACGGCCTGCTGATAGCCGGTTCCTACGGTATGGGAGGTGCCGCCCTGTTAGCTTCACGTGCCTGCCTGCGTTCGGGCATCGGACTACTCACCGTACACACCCCTGTATGCAACCATGACCTGCTACAGAGCAACGTGCCCGAAGCCATGGTACAGGATGACGTACACGACCGCTGCTTTGCCGAAGCTGCCGACCTCGACAACTTCCAGGCCGTAGCCATCGGCCCGGGATTAGGACAGGAAGAAATCACGGTGCAGGCACTGTTCGACCAGGTAAGCAACTGCTATATTCCTTTAGTCTTAGATGCAGATGCGCTCAACATCTTCAGCAGCTACCGTAACTACCTGACCCGTATTCCCCGCCACAGCATTCTTACTCCACATATCAAGGAACTGGAACGCATCATCGGACGCTGCAGCAACAGCTACGAGCGTTTGTCAAAGGCGAAAGAACTGGCGGCCCACCTGCAATGCTACATCGTACTGAAAGGAGCATGGACAGCTGTCATTACCCCCGACGGAGTGACTTACTTCAACCCCACAGGTAATCCGGGTATGGCCACAGCCGGAAGTGGTGACGTACTTACCGGTGTCATCCTGTCACTGCTCTCACAAGGCTACACACACGAAGAAGCCTGCCGCTTAGGTGTCTATGTACACGGTCTAGCCGGTGACATCGCCTGCCAGCAAAAGGGAGTAATCGGTATGACCTCCGGTGACATTGCAGACGCATTGCCGGCCGCATGGAAACAACTAATGGAAACTAAATGACAGACAATATGAAAAAAGGAATCATTGCATTGGGACTGCTGGCCTCTCTGAGTGCCTACTCCCAAGAAAGCTATGTGCCACAGGCAGGCGAAGGCATCGTGTACTTCCTGCCCAAGACCAAAGTAGCCATTGACATCATTGCCACCAAGGTAGACTACCAGCCGGGCGACTTCAGCCTTTATGCCAGCCGCTACCTGCGCCTGAACAATATCAGCTCACAGCCCGAAAGCCATTGGGAAATCAAGGATATTCAAGTCCGCCTTGTAGGAGTGCCCGACTCTACGAAAGCCTACATCATGAAGTTGAAAGATAAGAGTGTGGCATCCAATGTAGAACTGACCGACAAAGGGATTGTAAAAGCCATCAATACGACCTCTACCGAAAAAGAATCTCTTCCTGACTACAAGTTAGAGAAACCACAGCCTCATGAGAATGCCCGCAAATACATGACAGAAGACATCCTCATGGCCGGTTCCAGCGCAAAAATGGCAGAACTGACCGCCCGCGAAATCTACAACATACGCGACAGCAAGAACACTATCCTGCGCGGTCAGGCAGAAACCATGCCTAAAGACGGGGCTTCTCTCCAACTGGTTATTGACCAGCTGAACAAACAAGAAAAGGCCCTGATGCAAGCGTTTACCGGTACTACCGACCGCACAGATAAAGTCTTTACAATATTGGTAGAACCCGGCAGTGATACACAAGAACAGATTGCCGCTCGTTTCTCCACCCAGTTAGGAGTACTTCCGACCGACAATCTGGCTGGTGACCCGATTTATGTTTCCATCCGCAACACTTCTACCCTTCCCATGCCGGAAGAAGATAAGAAAAAGAAAAAAGCAGATGGTGCCATCTACAATGTACCGGGTAAAGGAAATGTCACGGTAACTTATCAGGGTAAAAAACTTTTCAACGACGAAATGGCATTCACCCAGTTTGGCTACACCGAAGTACTGGTAGACGGCTTGTTCGACAAGAAAATAAACACCCGCGTGGTTTTCAATTCCACTACCGGTGGTATTTTAAAGATTGACAAAGACTAAAATATTGAATTTATAAAAATAAAAAGGTCGTTCCTCACTCATTGGAAGAACGACCTTTTATATTTTCAGTATTTAAGCCTTATTTCTGTTTCACCAGCTTCATATACACAGGAAGTCCGTTTCGCAACAAACAAGACACTTCCGTATTTCCATTCTCCATTGTCTTTAAGAACACACCAGGCACATTTCCATCCATCTGCCAGATACCTTTCAGTTCAATAAATGCAGGGGTAGGAATCTCCTTCCAGTTCTTTTTGTCCAGCATTTTAGGACGCAAGTTCGGATTGGCCATACCCAACAACAGACTACCATCCGTATTCTTTTGTTCTATCAGTAACAGTTCCGTAGCCGAAGAAACTACCTCACCGGCTGTCAATCCCTTCGCAGGAGTAAAGAATGAATAAGCCAGCACATTCTTCGGTGCATATTTAATGATGTGCAAGGAATCCTGCATTGCCACTACCGAGAATAATTCTCCTTTTGTCTGACGGTCGGCCACATCCTTCATCTTAGCTTCATCCGCTGCCGGAACTACTACAAAAGAATAAGACTTCTTCTCCGGTTTCACCCCGTGGTTCATATACGCTTTTGCCACCACTTCTTTAGCCGGTTTACCAGCCATACCTACAGAAGAAGGTGTCTCCTGTTCGTCATAAATCACTATAAGTTCATCGTGACCTGCCGGAACAAAGAAGCCGGTTGAAACAGGATTAATCATCGTCACAGGTTCTGAAGAAGCATAATTCTGGCGATTTCCCTTCGTTACCTCCTGTCCGTTCACAATCAACTTATTGTACTGCTTACTTACTACCGACTGGAATAAGTTCGTAGCCGTAATCATGTTGTCCGCATAATCACCCTTTGCAGAAATACCATTTCCAATACTGAACAACATACCGTCAATAGCCAACACCGACTTACAGAAAGTAAGATTGGTAGGAGTAAATCGCTGGCTTCCCCAACGGTCATCCTGATCAAAAGCGGTAGCAAAGAGTCCGTAATCCTTCATCGATACAGCCCCGGCAAAATTGCTCGTTCTAGCCTTCTGGTCAAAACGGTCCTTATCGTTCTTATAAGGCATCATTTCCGCCCAGTCGGTATAATGCACTGTCGTACTTCCCGGCATCATGTTCCAGTCCCATCCGGCACCCTTGTTCTCATTGTTAGAAGGATAACCTGTAGGAACCAGTCCCCCATCGTACAGAATTTCCAGTGTACCGTGGCTCTGGTAACGTCCGAAACGATTGGTCTTGTTATAAATTTCACTTCCCCACAACATAGCTGTAGGCGACTTCATCACAGCTACCCATCCCGGCTGGCGATACACTCCTGCCGAGCTGTAGTTATACTGATAGAATCCGTTAGCATCAGCAGCCGGTACCGGATACTTATCCGTCTTAAAGAAGTAATTATAATAAGCAGCCAGTTCCTTATCTAAATCCGTGCCTGTGGCATCCGCTCCAATCTCAATCAACTGTTCGAACAGCTTTTGCGTAAAGGGTACTTCAATACTATAGAAAGGATGGCGTCCTGCCATACTGTTGGCATAAATCCGGTTCTTATCACCTTCTGCACGCACAGCAGTCATGTAAATCGTTACGACAGCCTTTTTCAGTCTTTCGTACGATTTAGGATCAATCTTGAAGGAAGTCCCCTTGAAACGATAGAAGTATTCCACCCACGTTTTGTAAGAATACATGTATCCGTTATAATGCGCATTGTGGTGAAAACCTGTACCGTCCGGCTTCAGGATGTCCTTATTGCCCACATTATAACGCGTACATACCCGCAGGAAGCCGGAGAGCAACTGCAAGTCCTGCACAGCCTGCTGGTCATTCGGGTTAGCCAGTGCCAGATTAAACACGTATGGCACAATGTTGAAAATATAGTCCGAACTAATCCAGTTCAAGATAGCCTTATCTCCCTGACGAATCACATCCACTTCCAGCAATTTCTGTACGGCAGCAATCATTTTAGCCTTACGTACCTCATCACATACCGGAATGGCACTCATCAAATCAGTCGGAATCGTTCTCACATCACTATAGTTGCTATATACCAGCTTAGGCATTCGAAGGAAAAAATTATGTGTAAACAGATAATCCAGATATAAATCCAAATCACCTTTGGCTGATTTACCGTATTTCTGCACACCGTATGACAGCGCACGTACCGTTTTTGCCACATCTCTCAGATGCTGGTTCATCACTTTCTCACCCCATAAATCTGCTCCTGTCACGGTATAGTCTCCCGTACGCTGCAGCATCAGCATCTTTAGCCCCATCTGTGCGGACTTCAGCTCACTCTCAGAAGCCTTCGGTTCTGGAAACTTATATTTCTTACGAAACTCTGCAAGTTCTTTCAGCTTTGTTTCGTTCGCATCCTGATTCACCGTCTGCTGTACTGTCTCATCTGCCGTTATGTTACCGGCTGCATACACAGCCGGAATACACATTCCACACAAAAAAAGTAAATAAAGGTTTCGCGTTAAGTTCATGATATTTAAAGTTTATAATTATTTCAAAGCCTTCAACCAAACTGGAACACTACCCAAACGGCGTTCCAATTGTGCCTCATAAAGCGACTGAGGTTCTACCGGCATGCCATTACTTTCATCCAGCTTCACCTGCTCTTGTACAAACTTGACAGGATCACCATGGAATCCTACAATAACCGGCGGTAAAATTTTCCAATATTTCCAACCCGTACGCCACCAGTCAAACTCCCCATTCGCCGGTAGTGTACCATTACCATTCACTTTTGTATTCGTAGAACACATATTCCAAATTGTCAAATCATTTAAGTGGTTAGGAACTTGATTGGCATCTCCTCCTTGGCGAGATTGTACAAATCCACCCGTACAATTATCTATCAACGTTGCACGAGGTTGGGTAGCATGCGATTCAAAGCAAGCATCCTGTCCCCATGTCACTCTCCAAATTACAGCTCCCATACTAGGCTTCGATACCCCACAAGCATGATATTGCCCGGCATTCTTCTGCATCGTAGGATAAGCATCAGCCAATGGGCCATCCGTATAATCCCGTACAGCACCAATAAACACGCGACTGGACCCCTGAGAACGAATAGCCGAATGGCCTCGGTTTCCTTTAATATCAATATTGTATGCAGAAAAATTCGCACTGGAAATAATAGAAGCAGCTTCACTTACACTTTCAAAATTTACCCTTCGCATCCATGAATTCACCACGCGCATAAAAGCAATAGGTTTATAGGCACCATCGTCTATCCAACTACGATGATGTTTGAAGTCATCCACAGCATGTCCTACAAACGTCAAGTCTTCCACACCTACATTCTCATAATAAGAATACTTACATAGTTTCCAGTCCCACTGCGTATCCACTTCATGCATAATTGGTTCCTTGAAGGTGATTTCATCTCCGCTAATGCTCACAATCTGATGGTAATCTTCCACCTGCACACCTTCCGTGGAAATATTAGTCATATTAGATTCCCAAGCATAAGGAAGTAATTCTTGCTTAACCAATTCCGGATTATTGTCATGCAAATAGAGACATACCCATTCTCCAACCTTAAAATTAGACGAGCCGGATACTTTCACCGTAAAAGTGCCTTTTCCAGCATTTCCTATAACTTCGTATTTTGTACCCAGCCATGCATTATTCTTGATATTAATCATTACCGGCGAAGAGTACATATCCGACTTTTGTTTAGGCAAATTAGGAGTTTCCATTTCTAAAAATGTCTTATCTGCCCCATCACCCTTTATGATAAAGTTTCCTCCAAACATTAAAATCTCATTACTGGTATTATTTCCCTTTCCATCCGAATCAAAATCCGTCTTATCAGGATCATACGTATTGTCCTCCTCATTATGCAAGACATACCGTCCTTCTGGAAAATAAATTACCACCTTAGCCTCTTTTACGCCTTTATCTAATTTATATTCTGCCATAATATCCAATAAGGCATTTCGGGCCGTCATATTCTTCTGTACCATACGGTCACGTACATTCACCACCTGATAACCTAAAGAGAATCCATCCGGAGCCTCTTCTTCTCCATGCTTATACCCAGCATAAGAGAAATCCAGCAAGACATTATCGGCAGAACCAGCCACAAACTTGTTCCATGCTTCCGTTGTAGTCTTACCGGTTATTTGTGATGTAATCACCTGTTCTCCACAACGCAACGACAACGACAGGTCCGCGCATCTTCATCCACCGTACATCCGGCAAAAGGAGAATAGGCAGCGGACGATGCTTTTTCTGTATCCCATACTTGCCGATTCCCTATTTGCATCCAGGAAGTACCATTATATGAAACCTCCCAAAACCGCTTTTCTCCAACCTGAAAACGAGGAGTTAATATACCTTTTCCTGTCGAACTTAAGGCTGCAGCAGGCTGTCCATCAGCATCTGTCAACGTTTGTGTATGCCCATCCAGTTCATACACCCAATATCCGTCTGCATCAATTCCCACCAAAGGAATGGAATTCTTCTTCACTTGTTCAGACTCTGCATATACGGTAAGTATATGCTCATTATCCAATTCCACCAAATATCGGCCACTACTTTCCCTCGTGTACGTCAATACTTTCACCTTACCTTCCGCTATCTGCTGCATATCAGCTATGTCACGATTCAGTTGTGCCAAGCCTCCATCTGCTGTTGGAGAATCAGCCCCTGTGCTCTCATCCGCTGAAAGATTGTCTTTTTTACATGAGGACATGATACACAAAGAGAAAATGAAAAACACAAAGCCTAACTGACTTATCCAAGACTTGAAACGATTACTTTTCATCTGTATTTAGTTTAAGTGTTTACCTTTTAAGGACAATTGCCCCGCAATAATTTATCTTTATTACGGGGCATTTATAATGAAATATTATTTTAACGCATTCAACCATGCCGGAACATAGCCCAAACGTTTCTGAAGTTGTGCCTCATAAAGTGATTCCGGAGTCACCTTCGCACCCGTACTTTCTTCATAAGTCACCTGACCTTCTCCTTTCAAGAACGTTACAGCATTGCCATGAGTACCAACTACAATAGGAGGACATATTTTCCACCAAATATTTCCTGCATCCCACCACTTAAAGTCAGAAGCGAAATTCTCACCTTTTTCATCAGTTGTACCCGTCACATACAAGTTCCATAAAGTGAGGTCTGCAAGATGATTGGGGGCTTCATTTTCTGCTCCACCCGCATGATAGCGGACGAGACCTCCCCGGCAGTTGTCGAACAACGTCGCACGAGGCTGAGTAGCATGTGACTCAAAGCAAGCATCCTGTCCCCAGTTACAATTCCAGACTACAGTTCCTATGCTGGGCTTTGACACGCCACAACCGTGCCACTGCCCATGTCCGCGTGAATCAGCACTTTCGTCCTGTACCTTTCCGATAAATACCCGGCTGGAACCTTGTGCACGTACAGCCGAATGACCTCGATTTCCTGTGATCGTAATATTATAGGCAGAGCAGTTGGCCGACTCCCCAAAGGTAATGGCCTCACTCACACTCTCAAAACTTACGTTGCGCACCCATGAATTTACCACGCGGTTCAACTGCAAAGGTACGTATCCACTGTCATACAGCCATGCTTTCGATTCATCCTGTCCTTCTCCATGATGGTAATAAGGAGTAATGGCCTTACCGACAAAGCTCAGGTCTTCTACACCAACATTTTCAAAATAGTTATAATCACGAATCACCCATCCACCGTCATAGTCCTTGTAAGCCACATTCACCTCATGCATAATCGGTTCATAAAAAGTCACCACATTTCCACTGACAGACTTGATCTGATGAAATTCCATGACATTAATTCCCTTTCCATCCTCATTGCTTCCAGATAATCCCGGCTGTTGAGCCACCGACCAGGCTGCTTTCTTCTGATTATAGATTGGGCCCAACTCTTCCTTGAGCAAGGCATCATCTCCACTCCGCAAACGAAGCTGTACCCATTTTCCTGAAGATAGACCACTGGTCGATTCCACCTTCACACTAAAACTACCTTTGGCTGCATTTTCAGAAACCGTCGCCAAAACCTTAGAATTATTTATATTTGTCGGACTATTGGTATGCTTGATTGCCAACAAGGGAGCCGTAGTCGATTCACTGGTTCCAATCGAGTTATTCATCATCAGACGTGTCTTGCCCGCTCCGTCACCTTTTATCACGAAATTTCCCCCATAAATTTCAGGGAATTTTTCAGAGTTACCTTCCGGCTGCAAATCATAATCACCGGCCGGAAAATAAATCACAATCTTTGCATTCGCATTTGTAGCAGAAGTGCTGGAAACACGTACCAGCTTGTTTTCATCCAAGATTTTTATCAAAGCTTCGCGTGCAGACAAGTGGTCCTTGTCCATGCGGTCTTTTACATTAATCACTTTATATCCCCAAGCAAATCCGTCCACCGGTACACTTTCACCGTGGTCATATCCGGCATACGAATAATCCAGCAATACATTCTCGGCATTATTAAACAAAAAATTCTGCCACGCTGTGGCAGAATTTTCATCGATTGTTGTTGTTAATAACTTCACCGGAACCTTCACCACCCTGCAATATCCTTCTTTCGAGAATATCTTCAGGATAATGTTATCCTCATATTCTTTTCCTTGTGTATTGACTACGGGAGCAGTTACCCGGATTTTTGTTTCATCCAGCTTTACTCCCCAAGTATTGGTTTCAATCACCACGTTTTCCACTCCTTCCTGAGTCACATTAAATTCACGTGATTCTCCCAAGGCAAAAGCCACCGGACCTGAACCATATTCCACAGTCAGTGCCAAACCGCCATACAAAGAAATGGTCTTGCTCAGTGTTGCATCTCCATTCTTCCATTCGAAAGTCAAGGAAGACCCATCATCTGCCACTTTCACTCCTGTAAAGATAGAAGTTCCAGCACTACCTTTTCCGGGATTAGCCGGACCAATATTTCCCAGCCATGACAATCCACCATCCAATGAATACTCCCACATACCTTGTGCATCAACACGAATCTGTGGAGTCACTCCTGTTTCTCCCAAAGCCGGAGCTTGCTGACCTTCGGAATTCATCAAAGGATAAGTTTCATCGCCTTGCGTATAAAACCATTTACCATCAGCAATAGAAAACAACGGTAAATCTTCTGCCGGTTTTCCGCTATAGATTTTAATTGTTTCCCCATTGCTCAGTTCCACAGTATAATCTCCGTTTTCACTCACGGCATATCCCATTACCAACAACTTTCCATCAAGGACGCCCTGATAATTTGAAATATTCTCATTCAACTGAGCCAACATAGGTTCCAACTGATCCAAGCGAGAGTTCAAATCATCAATATCCTTCTGGATATCGTCTCTCTTGTCACACGAATTCAGTGCGACAAGAGAAATCATACTAAGAAATAAAAATATCAGTTTCTTCATGGGTCAAAGGTTTTTATTCAAATTTTGCACCATATTCTGCATAGGTAGCATTTGGAACGAATGTACCAGTAGATAAATCAAATGTTCCACCAGTAAACGGATTTTCTTCCACACGTTCAACTTCAACAGCACCATCAAAACCATTCTTTATACCACCAAAGAACATCTGCCAACTATTTACATCATTACGATAAACGATATTGTTATCACAAAGAGAGCCTGTTGCCGGAGTGTCTATCACACGGAAAACACCACATGCGTTTGGCAAATCCACATCTGTATAGAACAAATTATATTGGGCTACAATATCTGTCAATTTAGACACATAAACAAAGAAAGTAGTCTCACAAGCCATGTTCACAAAAGTATTATGTTCTAACTCTAACTTATTAATAGTAGCCTCCGCTCCATTAAACAACTTAAATTTAGGAATCAAAGAAGAAGCCTCTTTATTATAAAAGACATTATTCTTAAATATTAAAGTACCATAAGTTGCTGTACTACTTTTTAAACTAATTAAATACTGTTGTCCGGTTCCTGAATAGTCAAAAATACAATTTTCAAAAGACAACGTTTCAAAACTTCTTGTAGAAGTTGCAATATAAGTCAACGGTTGACTTGCCGGAGTTGTAATATCACAATTGTAGAATTTAGCATACTTATATGCCGTATTTCCGTTTTGAACCAGAAGATAAGTAGATCCACCATCATTATTCGTTACTTTAGTCGCATCAATTTTCAAATTGGCACAAAGAAGCATTCCATCTCCCGAATCTGCATCAGATAACTTAATCTGTTTCGTCGGAGCTAACACACTCTTCTCTGAAGAATTATTACCAATCAAAATCAGTTTATCAAAGTTAGTAGCAGACTGCCAATTTACAGAAATTCCAGGTTCAATAAAATAAACTCCATTTGTTTTAAAATCAAAATCTTCAGTATTTACTATAGTAGCCTCTCCATATTTTTCCTTACTAATTTCAAGTCCACCAATGTTCAGAGTCTGACCTACATCATACAATGCCTTATAACTTGCAATGACAGTCTTTGCTTCCACTTTGATTTTATCAATTGCCCAGTTAATACCCTTATTTACCTGCAAAACCAATTCTGTAGAGTTATCGGCAGTAGCACGACTCAACGTAGAAGCCTGAGCCGGAGCAGTCACTGTCAAAGTAGCCTTTCCTTCTTTTATTTCACTCAATGTAGCAGTCCATCCACCGGCAGGAACTGTGACAAAATAATTGTCTCCAGAGATTTCTACCTCAGTAGTTACGATTTCACCATAACCGATGGTCCATACACCGTTCTTGAAACCTTTTTCCGGATCCACGATATTTGCTTTCAAATCGACAACAATTGGCAATGAATATGTTTTTCCACCGTTTAAGGTTACCACCAGCATGTCGTTTTCCACCTTCACATCTTCAAAAAAGGCATCAGAAACACTGACATTTCCTGAAGTAGTAGCTGCCACTTTTTCACCATTTTCATCGAGTACATATTCATAGGTTTTACCCTCATCAAAACTAACCTGCCAGTACTTATCAGCACTGATGTTAAATTTCGGAGTGATACCGCTATTCCCTGTAGCTTGTCCTATCACTTCACCATTCAAAACCCATTGGCCATTCTCATTGATGGTAATATCAGGCATTACAATCTGCCCTTCTGAACCTTGTGTCAGTGCAATAGTAGATCCATCACTCAACGTCAAAGTATAAGTTCCATTCTCAGAAGTATAAGAAGATATAGTCTTAGAACCATCCAAAATCACACGAATAGCATTCATGTTATCATTGATGGCACTCACCTGAGCTTCAAGGCTCTCCACACGGTTTTTCAATTCATCCACATCATTTCTCAAATCATCCGTATCACATCCTGCCCATACAAATAACATTAGCAGGAAAGGCAGTAAAGATTTAAAGTTTTTCATAAGATATATCATTTTAGTTATTATTTTACATTGATTACCATATTAATTCTTTTCGACTCACTATGTTTATAGTTTTCATTAGACACATAGAAAGTTGCCCGATAAGTACCGACTTCATTGTATGTATATTCATACGAAGAGAAGCGATTGGTCATATTCTTTAAAGCTACTCCCGTGTCTGGTGAACAAGCATTAATCACCAAATAATCTGATACCAGCCACGATTCACGTAAACCTTTTCCTTGAGTTGCGCTATGCACATAGAAGTTACCGGTAGTGGCATTAGAAAGGTTCCACATACCCCAAATGTTATTGGTTACAGTACCATACCACAAAGCGCTTTCAATCAGATTATTACTAGAATCATAATATCCATTGTTTTTTGACAGGTTCGGATCGATTTCTACACTACTCACATCGGAACTCCATACGTTAACGGGAGTAAATCCCATTCCTGAAGCATACAAATCAACAGTAGAACCATTTGTCAATACATTCGTAATTTTGACCTTATTGAAGTTCAATCTTGGCTGTTGCTTTGATGCATCATGCGGATGTACATGAATAGCCAATGTAATATTTTTTCCAAAATGAGACATCATATCCATTTCATAACTCACTGTCTTATTTGCAGCTACCGGAAGTTCTTCCTGCTTCACCCATTCTGTCCATCCTGCAAAATCCGTCAACAGCTGACAATCACCAGGAAAATCATCTTTATAAAGACCCGGGAACTCTTCAGACATATACATGCTGAAAAGGTTATCATATCCACCGCTATATTGCGTACTAATTTCTACAGTCAGTTTTGAAGAAACAATCTGCGTCGGGTCAATCGTAGTCCTTTCCCGATAATCAAAATTATGTCCTGTTTCTCCGCTAAAAAAGGTAATGTTATCAGGATCTCCCCCAATATTAAATTTAATAGGGGTACCCTTTGTCACAGTAATTATTTTACCGTCATACACTACATTATCGTTTGTTTCAACCGTTACATTCACATCCTTTAGGTCTTTCTCTAGTTCATTGTTACATGCCCCAAGAGAAAAAGCTGCCAATGTAAGAAACAATAAATTATATGTTTTCATAATTTTATCTACTTTAATATCGTATTCATAATTACCAGCCAGGATTATTTTCTGTAATAGCCTTGTTCACAGACATTTCCTGGTCAGGTATCGGGAAATAATTATAAGCCTCCGTCACATTCTTAAAATAGTTATGTACACTATTAGTCTGAACTTGCTTCCATTCATCTCCTGCAGATAAAGCCACATTTACCATTTCATGCATATTGGTTACAAATTCTCCCCAGCGTATCAAATCATAACGACGAGTAAACTCAAAGCACAATTCCATTGCACGTTCATCTTTTACAGCTTGACGGAAACCAGTCTGATCCAAACCACTCAGCGTAGAAATTCCAGCTCTTGAACGAACCATATTAATACATCTATATGCCAGTTCATTAGGACCTCCATTCACTTCATTCTCTGCCTCAGCAATCATCAGCAATACATCTGAATATCGCAAAATAGGGAAATTGATACAGGTATAGTTCTTATCCTTCTTATCTGCCTCATATTCACGACGATACTTTGCACAAGCACGTCCTTTATCCTTTACTTCACTAGGATTCTCAAAATCTCCCACCTGATGATAGTTTTCTGCTGTTCCAGTATATTCTCCATACGAATAGGTTTTCTCACCCCAATTATGGAATTCATCAAGAATTTTTCGCATAGAACCTTTTACAAAATAACGTCCAGTAACAGAGACTTTGGATTTGTTATCCTTTTCCACATACTTAAATGGAGCCAGATTCCAATAAAAACGTTCATAATCACCATTAGCTGTATATAAATCAAACAGCTTCGGAGTTGCAAATATAAACTGATAGCTGTATCCCGGGTCGTTTTTACCAACCACATCGCTATTATTTGACAAGTCAGGACCTTCCAATCCTACATTGTTTCCCCAGCGACCAGCGGCTTTCACATCCGTCTGATTTCCACCAGCAAACTCTACTTCCCAAATGCTCTCGTACTTTCCAGTACTATTGTATTGGTCTGAACACAGATCAATAAATACATCCCAGTAATTATCAACCAAATCATGACCTTCATTCATCACTTTCTGGGCATATTCACTTGCCTTAGCAAAATATTCGGTTTCTTTTCCAGATGGTTGAGTTTTCATTCTATGATACTCTCCAGCACGGAACAAGTATACTCTTGCTAAAATACCCCATGCAGCAGAACGAGAAACGCGACCAGGTTTATATCCTAACTCACTGGCATGTAACAAACCGGCATGTTCTCCATCTGCCACTTCAGACATTTCAGTGACGATAAAATCATAAATTTTATCTCTATCAGTCCGAGGAAGACTCAAATCCACTACCGTATTAGTAGATTCTGTTTTAAATGGCACATCTCCCCAGTTTTGCACCAACGTAAAATAATAAAAGGCACGTAAGAAACGAGCTTCAGCTATATATTGCGCCTTTTTCTCATCTGTAAGGTCTGTTGCCCGATCAACGTTCTCCAAGAACATATTAGCACGGTTAATACCAGAATATAAAGTATACCACATACCTGTGACAGCCGGATCACTAGATACAGTATTAGCACAAATAAGTCCCTTATCAGCAGGCTGACGTGTACTAGTTCCACCATAATGCTGCAAATCATCACCACCAGCAAGATACATAAAGTTATCTCCATAGAAAGTTGATTGTCCCAGTATGGCATACACACCTGTCAAGAAGGATTCCGCCTCTGCAGCATTATTAAAATATTTTTCAGGAGAAAGCTTATAGGGTTCCTTATCTAAGAAATTGCACGCTGAAACCAATCCCCCAAACAAGAAAGCACATAAAGCGTATTTTATTATTTTCATATATTTCACGATTTATAATTCAACCCTTTATTAAAATCCCAAATTAACACCGAAACTCAAAGTGAAAGCTCTCGGATAAGAAGAAAAGTCGAGTCCTGGAGTCAATGCACTGTTACGAACAGATACTTCAGGATCATAGCCAGAATAGCTAGTCCATGTCCACAAGTTCTGAGCAGCTACATATACTCTTGCATTGCTTAACTTTGCCTTTGCAATTAAAGCTTTCGGGAAAGTATAACCCAATGTTACAGTTTTTAAACGCAAATAGGAACCATCTTCAATAATACGTGAAGAAATTACATTGTTAGACGCAGACTTAGTAGCTGCAGGAATATCACTTTCAGGATTTTCCGGAGTCCAACGATTGGCATAAGAAGCAAACTGATTCAAATCCTTTTTACCACCTGCATTTTCAAAGAACAAACGGTTAGCATTCATGATGTCATTACCGTATGACCACTGGAAGAAAACACTCAAGTCAAACCCTTTATAAGTAAAACTATTGGTAAAACCACCTGTATGAATCGGAAGACCACGACCAATAATCGTACGGTCATTTGTATCAATAATTCCATCCCCATTTACATCCTTATACTTAGGCATACCGGGTTGTGTATTGGCTTCTGAACTAAAATATGGAACATTGTCTTTCAGGGTATAGCTATTTCCTGATTTAACAAAATCATCATACTTATAAGTACCTTCATAAATATAACCATACATCATACCCATCGGCAAACCTACTTTAGCAATATAACTAGGTTGAGAATTATAATTCTGGTCAAATCTGGCAGCAGTAGTTAATGACAATTGGTTTTCTGCCAACTCAAGTACTTCATTCTTGTTGAATGCAATATTAAAGTCACTAGTCCAAGTAAAATCTTTTGTTTGAACATTCACAGTGCTCAAGCTTAATTCCAAACCATCATTACGAACCTTACCGATGTTCTTCGTTGCACTATAGTATCCAGAAACAAGAGGCAAAGAAGCTTCCAAAAGCAAATCACGCGTAGTTTTACGATAAACATCTGCCGTGAAATTCAATCTTTCATTAAAGAAACTCAAATCCAAACCAACATTCCATTGCTCAGTTGTTTCCCATTTTAAGTCTTCATTTGGAAGTGAAACAGGTACCATACCTACACTACTCATGTCATTATCAAAAGGATAAACGCCACTTGGTATACTTCCATTGGAAATATAATCTCCCTGTTTTTCCTTCAGCATCTGCAACAAAGCATAATAGTCATACTCTCCAATACGGTTATTACCTGTTAATCCCCAGCTCACACGTAATTTACCAGCTCCTACAACTTTCTTAATTGGAGCCATAAACTCTTCTTCCATAAAATTCCAGGCTAAAGAGCCAGAAGGGAAGTAACCATAACGATGTTTTTTACTAAATTTTGAAGAACCATCGGCACGGAATGAAGCAGTTGCATAATATTTTGATTTATAATTATAATTCAAACGTGCCAGATAAGACATCATAGACCAAGAACTCTTCAATGAAGACGAAGAAGACAAAGTTCCATCTGCCATTCCAGCCATTCCTAATGACTCATTTGGAATATGAGTAGATTTCAGCGAATAATATTCATAATCTGAATTCTGGAATGTAATACCCACCAAAGAATTAAAGAAATGTTTCTTCTTAATATTAGTCTGATATGTCAATGTATTTTCATTCAACCAAGTCAGACGCTCATTACGAATAATCTGTGCATTTACTTTATCTGTTGAAGTCGGACCACCGTAACGGGTATTCGAATTATTAAACTGATCATTCTTACGCGCATCGTATGTATAACCACCCGAAACCTTCAATTTCAAACCTTTAATGAACTCATAAGATACATATCCATTTAACTGAAGATTATTGATATAATACTTGCGATATTCTTCCTTTAAAGAACGAATCGGATTGAAACGATAGTCATTACTACTATCAATAGCCTCATCCATTACATCGTTCAACAATGATTCCATCGATTTATTAGGATAAGTAACAGGACGGTATCCCCACACACTATAAAACAAGTTATTCATACCACTATAAGAAGTTTCAGATGGTGTACTACCAGTCTGAATACTACGAGAATAATTAGTGGTAAGGTTAATATCTAACTTATCTCTTTTAATAACCGTATTGGCACGTGCCTGAAAACGTTCATAACCAGAATTCAACAAAATACCATCCTGATTATAATATGATACAGAAGCATTATAACGAACACCTTCTGTTCCTCCTGTCAGTCTTATATTATGATTATGCTGCAAAGCTGTACGCAAAATCTCATCTTGCCAGTCATACTGGAAAATACCACGATAATCATCCAGAGTCCATTGTTTTCCCTGATATTCCATAAGATATCCCCCTGTTGAATTCGCAATAGAAGCCGGATATGTTTCAGCCTGAAGTTTTACGAACTCGTACGCATCCATCATCGGAATAGTCCGCGTTACATGATGCATAGTCACACTACCATCGTATGTAATCTGCGCCTTACCAACCTTTCCTTTCTTTGTAGTAATGATAACAACACCATTCGCACCACGGGCACCGTAAATAGCCGTAGCTGATGCATCCTTCAAAATATCCAACGATTCAATATCCGAAGGGTTGATAGTGCTGGCAATAGCTGCATCTTCTACCGGGAAACCATCAATCACATAAAGCGGAGAGTTATCCTGTGTCAACGAGTTGTTACCACGAATCACAATGTTCATGGTTCCACCTGGGGTACCTTCACTGGAAGATACATTCACACCGGCAATACGTCCACCTAAAGTCTGGTCGAACGAACCAACCGGAGTATTCAGCAATTCATTCATATCTGCCTTAGCTACAGAACCGGTCAAGTCTTTCTTTCTTACTTCCTGGTAACCTACTACTACTACTTCATCCAATACCTTCGTATCTTCTTCCAATACGATAGACATCGGCTTAGAGGTATCCACCTGCAGTTCTTTTGTGGCATAGCCAATAAAAGAGACCACAATAACGGATTTTTTGTCGGGTACTCCCAATGAGAACTTACCATCAATATCAGTAATAGTTCCCTGAGTAGTCCCTTTCACTTGGATACTGGCACCAATAACGCTTTCACCCGTCTGGTCAACCACAGTACCCCTCACGAGTACCTGGGCCATAGCCACAGTTACAGAGAACAAGACGAACAACATCATGCTCAATCCCCTTCTCCATAGAATAGTTCGGAATTCGGTTTGCATACAAGAATTTAGATTAAATTTAGATTTTAAAGTTTTCGTCACAAATGTACAGTTTAATTATAGAAAGAGGTGACAAAATAGTTCATTTAAGGGTGCAAAAATATTCATCACCTAAAATACACCCCAAAGAGTAAATTCATAACAAAATGATTCACAGCAACATACAAAATTCAATATGATAAAGAACATCTATTAAACGCCACTAATTTCACCCTTCAAAAAACGCTTCGACGTTTAGTCCAAAACGCAAGTACGTTTTAGTTAAAACGCAAGTGCGTTTGACTTCAAACACAAGGACGTTTTAATCCAAACGCACTTGCGTTTTCAAAAGATACCAAAAATCATCTTTTTTTCCTCTTTTAAAAGAGGAAATACGTATTCGGAATCGTTTTTCTGTTTCTATTATTTGCAGAGTTTTCAAATTAGCCCTATCTTCGCATGATAAAAACATTCAACTTTTTATGACCCGGATGAACAGAATAAAGAAACTAAAAAAAATCCGCCTCCACCATGAAGGAACCCACATCCTGATTACCAGTGCAGTCCTGCTGCTGCTTATCAACGCGGCTTTATACTGGGGGATAGAGTGCCGGATACCTTTTTATATCGTGGCAGCCGTAAGTGTCGTAGTCTACTTGCTGATGGTCAATTTCTTCCGCTGCCCGATTCGGTTGTTCAAAGGAGACACGGAGAAAACCGTGGTAGCTCCGGCAGACGGACGCATAGTCGTGATAGAGGAAGTGGACGAGCATGAATATTTCCACGACCGGCGGCTGATGATTTCCATCTTTATGGACATCAACAATGTACATGCCAACTGGTATCCTGTAGACGGAGTGGTAAAACATGTAGACCATCACAACGGACGGTTCATGAAGGCGTGGCTTCCTAAAGCCAGTACGGAAAACGAACGTTCCATGGTGGTAATTGAAACGCCTGAGGGTCATACGGTAATGGCACGGCAGATTGCAGGTGCGGTAGCAAGACGCATCGTAACATACGCCGTACCGGGTGAAGACTGTTACATTGACGAACACATGGGATTCATTAAATTTGGTTCGCGAGTGGATGTGTACCTGCCGTTAGGTACGGAAGTTTGCGTCAGCATGGGGCAAAAGACAACCGGTAACGAAACGGTAATAGCCCGCTTGCCTTAATCCTGCAATACAATATTTACACCTTATTATATTTATACCTTTTATATATAGGATATGGCTAATGTGATAACCCGGAATATTCCCAATACGATTACGAGCTGCAACTTGTTTTGCGGATGCATAGCCAGCTACATGGCTTTCCATAGCAAATATGAATTAGCCCTGCTTTTCATCGTATTAGGAGCTACATTCGACTTTTTCGACGGGATGACCGCCCGTCTGCTGCACGTATCTTCGCCCATAGGAAAGGAACTGGATTCGCTGGCCGACGACATCACGTTCGGACTGGCACCGGCAGCCATTGCCTTTTCCTTGTTCAAAGAGGTACATTACCCGGATTTTCTTCAGCCGTTGTCAGGAATCATGCCCTATACGGCTTTCCTGATAGCAGTCTTTTCTGCCCTGCGACTGGCTAAGTTTAACCTGGATGAACGGCAGACCTCTTCCTTTATCGGAATGCCTACTCCGGCTAACGCATTATTCTGGGGCTCACTGACCGTAGGTGCACACAGTTTTTTGGTGTCCGACCATTTCAACGCCTTATATTTGTTCATCTTAGTAGTAGTCATGTCACTGCTGCTGGTGGCAGAACTCCCGATGTTCTCCCTGAAGTTCAAGGACCTGTCATGGGGACATAACAAGATAAGCTATATATTCCTGATTGTCAGCATTCCTCTGTTAATCATCTTCCAACTGAGCGGATTTGCAGCTGTCATTGTCTGGTATATCATTCTGTCATTACTGACATATAAGAAATAGCTTAGAAATCGTATGGCACATTTTTTGCATATATCACATTAAAAACAAAAGACAATGTTCCATATTTTAGGCTTTCTATTTTTTATCATACTGGTTGTTCTGGTGATTGGATTGCTCATTCTTTCCAAAGTCGTCAGTCTGGTATTCGGATTCAAGCGTCGTATGCAAGGTAAGAATTCGGGTCAGAGAACAACTTACTCTTCTCAAAATTATCAGTCGAACCCTCGTCAGGAAGAGACAACAGATTCTTACTCCACACAAGGAGATGTGCCTGTGCGTCAACGCAAAAAGATTTTCGATAAAGACGAAGGGGAATACGTGGAATTCGAAGAAATCAACTAAGAATTCTTATCTTTTCTTCCGGAAGAAAGCTTTCATCAGTCCGGCACATTCGTCGGCCAGCACTCCTTTCACGACCACGGTCTTCGGATGCAGGGCTTGAGGTGCATAACGCTGATAGCCTCTTTTCTCGTCTTCTGCACCGAAAACGAGCCGACCGACCTGTGACCAGGCAATGGCACCGGCACACATCACACAAGGCTCCACTGTAACGTAGAGCGTACAATCTGTCAAATATTTTGCTCCTAACGAATTGGCAGCGGCAGTAAGTGCCTGCATCTCGGCATGGGCTGTCACGTCGTGCAGCGTTTCGGTCAGGTTATGTGCACGCGCCAGAATACGGTCACGACAGACCACCACGGCTCCCACCGGAACCTCTCCTCTTTCTGCTGCCCGTGCGGCCTCAGCCAGAGCCTGTTTCATGTAAAAAGAATCGTCTGCCATAACTTATCTGCGCATATCGTGTTCCTTGAAAAGAGTAGGATAATCATCTTCCATATTCTGATGGATAAAAGCCAAAACGGTCTCACGAAGCCAGCGTGCCTTGTTGGTTATCTGGTATTTTTTCAGATAACGGTCTACAATTCGCACCTCTTCTTCGCTCATCAGACAAACCATCCGCTGGCGGCGGGGAGGATTACTGACTGGTACTTTTTTTCTTTTTTTTCCGCTATTTACCATCTTCGGTGCAAAATTAGCGTATTCTGTTAAAATGGAAGCATAAAAATGCGTATTTTTGCGAAAAAGCGGAAAAATGGCATCACATAATGAACTGGGAAAAGAAGGAGAAAATGCGGCCGTGGAGTACCTGCTGAAGAAAGGATATGAAATCAGGCACCGAAACTGGCACTCCGGACACCGTGACCTGGACATCGTGGCACAGAAAGACGGTGAGCTGGTCATTGTGGAGGTTAAGACGCGAAGCGATGCCTGTTTCGGACAGCCGGAGGATGCGGTGGACAGGCGTAAGATAAGAAGCATTGTGGCCTCTACGGATGCGTACCTCCGAAAGTTTGCCATTGACCTTCCGGTTCGCTTTGATATTATCACGGTAGTAGGAAACCGCCCTCCCTTCCACATAGAACACATTGAGGACGCCTTTTTCCCGCCCGTGTGGAACTAACTTTGAAACAGAAAAGAACAATGACATATCCTGAACCTATTGTATTGGCAGAAACGACTTCTACCAACACATATCTGGCAACACTCTGCCAGAAAGAAGCGTGTGCGGAACTGACCACCGTGTATTCATCTTTCCAGTCAGCAGGACGCGGACAACGTGGCAACAGCTGGGAGTCGGAAGCCGGAAAGAACCTGCTCTTCAGTTTTGTAGTTTATCCGGAGTTTCTGGAGGCACACCGCCAGTTCTATCTTTCACAGGTGACTGCCCTGGCACTGCATGATGTATTGTCCTCTTACACGGAAGGCATTTCCATCAAATGGCCGAACGATATTTACTGGAAAGACAAGAAGATTTGCGGTACACTGATTGAGAATGACCTGACAGGCATCCATATCAGCCGTTCCATTTCGGGTACCGGCGTAAACCTGAACCAGGAACGTTTCCTCAGCGATGCGCCTAACCCTGTATCGTTATGCCAGATTACGGGCAACCAATATAACCCGCGGGAGATACTGGAACAGATTATGGAAAAAGTGACGGAGTACTATCAACTTCTGAAAGAGAACCGGACAGAGGTGCTGGAAACACGCTACAAGGAGGCGCTTTACCGAAAAGAAGGTTTACATCCTTTCCGCGATAAAGACGGGGACTTCCGGGCACGCATTGCCGACATAGAACCGAACGGACGACTGATACTGGAAGACGAGGACGGACAGACAAGGGGGTATTTATTTAAGGAAGTGGAATACATCTTATGACACGTACTGACCGACAGATTCTTCACATCGCCCTTCCTTCCATCGTTTCCAATATCACAGTTCCCCTGTTAGGCCTGATTGATGTCAGCATTGTAGGGCACTTGGGAGCCGCATCTTACATCGGTGCCATTGCAGTGGGAAGCATGCTGTTCAATATGATTTACTGGTTGTTCGGTTTCCTCCGCATGGGAACCGGAGGACTTACCGCACAGGCCTACGGCAGACATGACCTGGAGGAAGTGACGCGCATCCTGCTTCGTTCACTGAGCATCAGCCTGTTGCTGGCGCTTGCCTTGCTGTTACTGCAATATCCGATACGAAATATCGCATTTATGTGCATGGACACCAGTGAGGAGGTCCGGCAATTAGCTACGTTGTATTTCCACATCTGTATCTGGGGGGCACCGGCCACTTTAGGGCTCTATGGCTTCACGGGCTGGTACATCGGCATGCAGAATTCCCGTTTCCCGATGTTCATCGCCATTACCCAGAACATTGTCAATATAGCAGCCAGCCTGTTTTTTGTATTCGTATTGAAGATGAAAGTAGAAGGCGTGGCATTAGGCACGCTCGTGGCACAATATGCCGGACTAGGTATGGCCTGTCTGCTCTGGCTGGCCTATTACCGTCCACTCCGGAAATACCTTCGCCAGAAAGCCCTGTTCGACCGTACGGAAATGAAACGTTTCTTCCAGGTAAACCGGGATATTTTTTTCCGCACGCTCTGCTTGATTGCAGTTACCGTCTTCTTCACTTCCACAGGTGCGGCTTACGGGGATGTGGTATTGGCCGTAAATGCCCTGCTGATGCAGCTATTCACTCTCTTTTCTTATTTCATGGATGGATTTGCCTACGCAGGAGAGGCACTGACCGGGAAATACATCGGGGCCAAAGACAACCAGTCGCTAAGACTGACCATACAGCACCTCTTCAAGTGGGGAATCGCCTTGTCACTGCTGTTCACCTTACTCTACGGAGCAGGAGGAAAAAGCTTTCTCGGCTTGCTCACCAACGACACTTCTGTCATTTCGGCTTCTGAGGAATATATCTATTGGGTACTGGCCATTCCGCTGGCAGGATTCTCGGCCTTTCTGCTCGATGGAATCTGTATCGGCGCTACAGCCACCCATTTGATGCTCCGTTCCATGCTGGTAGCCTCGGCCAGCTTCTTCCTACTCTATTATGGATTCCATGCCACGTTAGGAAATCATGCGTTATGGATGGCTTTTATTGTGTACCTGGCATTACGAGGTGTTGTGCTAGGAGGAATACTCTACCGGATGCCACACACCAACCTCCACCGACAGGTATAGTTTTAACGACAAGCCTCAGGATATATGCAAATTATTACTAACTTTGTAGCAATCTAAAAACAAATACGATTATGGCAAAATTCAAACGCATCCTGTTAAAACTCAGCGGCGAAAGCTTGATGGGAGAAAAAAAATACGGTATTGACGAAAAACGTCTGGGCGAATATGCACAGCAAATCAAGGAAATCCACGACATGGGGGTACAGATCGGTATCGTGATTGGTGGCGGTAACATCTTCCGCGGACTGTCTGGAGCCGGAAAAGGTTTCGACCGTGTGAAAGGTGACCAGATGGGTATGCTGGCTACGGTTATCAACAGTCTGGGATTAAGTTCCGCCTTGGTAGCAGCCGGTGTAAAAGCCCGCGTACTGACAGCCATCCGCATGGAACCCATCGGTGAGTTCTACACCAAATGGAAAGCCATTGAAGCCATGGAAAACGGAGAAGTAGTAATCATGTCGGCCGGAACAGGCAATCCGTTCTTTACTACAGACACAGGTTCTTCATTAAGAGGTATTGAAATTGAAGCCGACGTAATGCTGAAGGGTACACGCGTGGACGGTATCTATACTGCCGACCCGGAAAAAGACCCGACTGCCACCAAGTTCGATGACATCACTTACGATGAAGTACTGGCAAGAGGACTGAAAGTAATGGACCTGACCGCTACTTGTATGTGTAAGGAAAACAACCTGCCGATTATTGTATTCGACATGGATACAGTGGGCAACCTGAAAAAGGTAATGTCTGGCGAAAACATCGGTACGCTGGTACACAACTGATTATTCATTTGAAGCAAAAAATATACGGCAAGCCTGGAAACGCATCCTGGTCTTGCCGTTTTTGTTTATTCACGTGTCAGTTCGTAACGGTGAAGTTCTGCATTTTTCATCAGTGGAACCGTAGGTAGTTCCTCCAGCGGGACGCCTGTAATACGGGCTTCCAGGCAACGGTTGATTTGTCCGTGTGCCACTACCAACACACGCTTCCCGTCATAATGCTGCCACAAATAGTCCAAGAAAGCACCGGCCCGGTCGTACATCATCTGGCGAGTTTCCACTCCAGCAGGAGGATTGCTTAAATCGACACTCCCCACAGACAGCCCGGTCCAAGGCCCCCAGTCTATTTCTCGTAGCAACGTAGTCTGCTGCCAAGGAAGCTGCCGGCTCCCAACAGCCAGTTGCACGGTATCCACCACCCGTTGCAAATCACTGCTGACCACTGCATCCAGTGCAATATCCCGCAGGTACTCTCCTAATTCCATCGCCTGTTTTTTTCCTTCTTCTGTCAATGTACCGGGCAAGTGCCCCTGAAAAATACGGCTCAGGTTTTCCACCGTCTGCCCGTGGCGCGCCAAATAAAGTGTAATCATACAACCGTGCTGTTTTATGTGATAAAACAAAGATAAGAAGTTTTTCAGGATATTTCCGAAACCGGAAGACACAAACTTATTTTCAGAAGTATTGCAAGGAAATAAAAAATAGCTTATTTTTGTTCACATAAATACTTATCAACGAATATAAAACCTATAAATGCAAGAAATATATGGCAGATTCTAAAACAATTATCAGCGAAGCTGAAGAGAAAATGGATATGGCAGTCATGTACCTGGATGAGGCACTGGCTCACATCCGTGCCGGAAAGGCTGACGTACGCTTGTTGGACGGTATCCGCGTAGATTCTTACGGAAGCATGGTGCCCATCAACAATGTAGCAGCAGTAACTACTCCTGATGCGCGCAGCATCGCCATCAAGCCGTGGGACAAGAGCATGTTTCGCGTAATTGAAAAGGCTATCATCGACTCTGAACTGGGTATCATGCCGGAAAACAACGGTGAAATCATCCGTATCGGTATCCCGCCGTTGACAGAGGAACGCCGTAAACAGTTGAGCAAGCAGTGCAAGGGTGAAGGTGAAACTGCAAAAGTAAGTGTGCGCAACGCACGCCGCGACGCCATCGACGCTCTGAAAAAGGCTGTGAAAGATGGTATGCCGGAAGATGAGCAGAAAAACTCGGAAGCCAAACTGCAGAAAGTACACGACAAGTACATCAAGCAGATTGACGACATGCTGGCTGCCAAGGACAAAGAAATCATGACAGTATAATCTTATTCACCATACACGAGGAGAGAGGAGTCCTTATAGTCTCTTCCCTCCTCTTTTTAATTTTGCACATATTCATTTTGGAAAAAGGTCTGGTCATTAAAAATACGGGAAGCTGGTACCTGGTCAAGACGGACGAGGGAAAGCTGATTGAATGTAAGATAAAAGGAAATTTCCGCCTGAAAGGAATACGCAGCACGAACCCCATTGCGGTGGGCGACCGTGTACAAATCAATGTCAATGCGGAGGGAACCGCATTCATTACTGAAATTGAAGACCGGAAAAATTATATCATCCGCCGTTCTTCCAATCTTTCCAAACAGTCACACATCATTGCAGCCAATCTGGACCAGTGCATGCTGGTGGTTACAGTGAACTATCCGGAGACTTCGACAGTCTTCATCGACCGTTTTCTGGCCTCTGCAGAAGCCTATCGTGTGCCAGTATGCCTGGTATTCAACAAGGTAGACCGCTATACGGAAGAAGAACTGCATTACCTGGATGGCTTGACAAACTTATACACGCACATCGGCTACCCGTGTTACCGGATTTCCGCCTTGGACGGTACGGGAGTAGACGAAATCAAACAGGCATTAGAAGGAAAAGTAACTTTATTTTCCGGCCATTCCGGTGTAGGAAAATCCACCCTTATCAATGCCATCCTGCCCGAACAGAACGTCAAGACGGGAGAAATCTCTACCGCACATAACAAAGGTATGCACACCACCACATTCTCAGAAATGTTTCCGGTGGCAGGCGACGGATACATCATTGACACACCGGGTATCAAGGGATTCGGTACGTTCGACATGAAAGACGAAGAGGTGGGGCACTATTTCAAGGAAATCTTTGAATTCTCTGCCCAATGCAAATATGGCAACTGTACCCACCGCCATGAACCGGGATGTGCCGTACGGGAAGCTGTAGAAAACCACTACATCAGTGAATCAAGATATACTTCTTACCTGAATATCTTAGAAGATAAAGAAGAAGGAAAATACCGTTCCGCATACTAACAGCAAATAAAAACAGACAGCCCCGCTCCGATAATATGTTGACATCAGAGCGGGGCTGTTTTTATAATATAGGGTAATATCAGAAACGTCCTCCTCCCAAAGAACGGTAAAGAAGAGTATGAAGCTGACAATAAGCCACATTCAAGTCGATACGCTCCAGCTCGCAATCCAGATAACGTTCATCGGCCGATAACACATCCAGATAACCCACAAAACCGGTACGGAACAATTCGTTCGCATTCTCAATGGAACGGCGATGCACACGACTTTCCTTGGCTTTCAACAATTTACGTTCGTCCATCCGTTCAGATGCTTCCAGCAAATCAGCTACTTCCTGATAAGACTTCAACGCCACCCGGTGATATTCCAGCAATGCCATACGCTGACGTGCTTTCGATTCATTCCATAAAGCCCTGATTTCATGGCGTTTGAATAAAGGAGCACTGATACCGGCTGCTAAGTCGTAGACCAAAGAGGCCGGTGAGACAAACCATTTGCTCAAATCAAAGGCATTGAATCCGGCTCCTCCCCCGATAAGCAAAGAAGGGAAAAAAGTCTTACGGGCTGCAGAAGCATCGGCCTTACAAGCCAACAGTTCCAGTTCGGCCGCTTTCACATCCGGACGGTTACACAGCAACTGGGCCGGTATACCGGAAGCAGCAGGGAACTGCGATGCAGAAATTTCCTCAAAAGTGGAACGTTTGATTTCAAAAGGCAGCTTTCCCAGCAACAATGCCAGTGCGCGTTCTGCTTCTGCAATCTGCTGACGCGTGTCGAGAAGCATCTCTTCCAGCTTCAGTCCACGCGACTGGAACTGGTCGACTGACAAACGGGAAACTTCACCTTCCTTCATCAGCTCATTGGTCAGTTCATAAGCTTCCTGTGCCTTCTGGATTTCTTCTTTCAGAATGACACATTTCTTATCCAGTCCTACCAAGTGATAATACTGTGAGGCCACTTCGGAAACCAACATGGCTTGTGCCAAGCGTGCAGCCTCCACCGAGTTCATCCAGCGAAGCGCTGCTGCACGTTTTTTATCTGTCAGTTTTCCCCATACATCGGCTTCCCATTGAAAGTTTACGCCCAAATTCAGGTTTTTATAAGGATCAGGAATATGCTTGTCTTTTGCCAAATCGGGGGTATTGGTCGTACTGTTTCCTACCCCATCCATGGTGTATTCACCAAAACGCTGCACACCGGCACTCAAGCCTAAAGATACTTCAGGCAGCAAAGTGCCCCGGCCCACCCGTAATTGTTCACGGGCAAGCGACACCCTCTCCAACGTTTGCAAGAAACTATGATTTCTTACCAGTGCCGTATCGATATACGCCTTTAAATAGGTATCCGGAAAGAATTCTTTCCATGACAAGCTGGCCATACTCAGCGTGTCCGAGGTTCCCCCGACAAAAGTCTCGGGCAGAGCCACCTTCTCTTCCGAAAGGAGAGAAGGCGACTTACAGCCACTCGACAACAGTATAACAACGGCAATTGCGATATAATTTCGTAAACGATTAGTCTTCATCTTCATCATATTTTTTATCGGTCTTTAAACGAGACGACCAAGTTTCAAACAAGATATACAAACCGGGTACAAGGAAGATTCCTACAAAGGTTCCAATAAACATACCTCCGGCAGCGGCTGTACCGATGGAACGGTTTCCTAACGCACCTGCTCCAGTGGCTACCAGCAACGGTATCAATCCGCAGATAAAGGCAAACGAAGTCATCAAGATAGGACGCAGACGGCTTACCGCTCCCTTTACTGCGGCCTCCATGATTGAAAGTCCGCTCTGACGATATTGGTTGGCCATCTCGATAATCAAAATTGCGTTCTTACCCAACAAACCTATCAGCATGACCAGAGCCACCTGTGCATAAATATTGTTCTCAAGTCCGGCCAGTTGCAGGAAGAAATAAGAACCGAAGATTCCCGCAGGCAAGGAAAGGATGACAGGGAAAGGCAACAGCAGACTTTCGTACTGTGCCGCCAACAGCAGGTACACGAACAACAGACAGATTCCGAAAATCAATATGGTCTGTCCGCCCGAATCCTTTTCCTCACGGGTAATACCCGACCATTCCACATCGTAACCACGGGGAAGCACTTCCTTGCTGATTTCTTCTACGGCCTGTATCACCTCACCCGAACTGACTCCTCCTTCTCCTTCACCTGTAATCAGGGCAGATGTAAACATGTTGTAACGGGTAATCTGGCTGGGGCCGAACACACGGTCCATGGTCATGAAGTTTGAATAAGGTACCACATTACCGTCGTTGTTCTTCGCATACAGGCGATACAAATCCTCCGGATTCATACGATACTCCGGTGAAGCCTGAATCATCACCTTATACATCTGTCCGAAACGGATAAAGTTGGACGAATAGAAACTTCCGATATAAGCCTGGAGTGTCTCCATTGCCTTATCCAAATCAACACCTAACTTGGCGGCTTTTGCCAAATCCACTTTCAACAAATACTGCGGGAAGTTCGGGTTAAAACCAGACGTAACTCCCTGAAGACGCGGGTCGGCGTTCAACTTCTCCACCAATGTATTGGCCACTTCTGCAAAATCATGGAAATCGCCTGCTGTTTTGTCCTGCAAACGAAGCTCAAACCCACTGGCATTACCGAAACCGGGCACGGAAGGCGGCAAGAAGAACTGTATGTCGGCGTCTTTGATATGAGAAGTACGCTCCTTATACAGCTGCATCAGTTCCTCTACTCCCTTATCACGCTCATCCCAAGCTTTCAGATTAATCATACCCATACCGTAGCTGGCTCCTTCTGTCTCCGTCATCAAACTGTAGCCGGCCAGTGTAGAGATGCTTTCAATCTCATCAAAAGGCAGCAAGGCAGCCTGAATCTGATTCAGCACCTTTTCGCTTCGTTCCACCGTCGCTCCCGGAGGGGCATCCACATTCACATAAATCATACCCTGGTCTTCATTCGGAATAAATCCGGTAGGAAGTACCAAATTGATGCCATACGTAGCCAGGAAGAACAACAGTAACGTAGCGTAAGTAAAAGATTTCCGCCCTAAATACTTGTGCAATCCTAACTGATAGCTGCGTTCAAAGCGGTCGTAACGGCGGTTGAACACCACAAAGAACTTGCGGAGCCAGGTAGCTTTCTTGCGTCCGTGACCTGCCGGTCGGAGCAGCAAGGCACAAAGTGCAGGCGAAAGCGTAAGCGCATTGATACCCGAAATCACGATAGCCACAGCCAGAGTCAAAGAGAACTGACGGTAGAAAATACCCACCGTACCTTCCATGAAGCCCACCGGCACGAATACCGCCGACATGACCAGCGTAATGGCAATGATGGCTCCACCAATCTCTTTAATAGCGGCTACAGATGCCTTATAAGGGCTCAACTTTTCTTCGTGCATCTTGACATGAACAGCCTCGACCACCACAATCGCATTATCGACCACAATACCGATGGCCAGTACCAGTGCAAACAAGGTCAGCATGTTAATGGAGAAACCTAACATCTGCATGAAGAAGAAGGTTCCAATCAAGGAAACCGGTACGGCAATGGCCGGAATCAACGTAGAACGTAAATCCTGCAAGAAAAGATACACCACGACAAATACTAACAAGAAAGCCTCCAACAAGGTCTTCAACACAGAAGTAATGGAAGCATCGAGGAAACGGGATACGTCGTATGCAATGTTATAGTCCATGCCGGGAGCAAAACTGCTCTCCTTGATTTCCTCCATGCGCTGCTTGATGTTTTCAATGACTTCACGCGCATTGGAACCCGGGCGCTGCTTAATCATAATAGAGGCAGAAGGACGCCCGTCGGTCATGGACACCATGTTATAGTCTTCTGAGTCAAACTCGATGGTAGCCACATCCCTCAGACGCAGCAACGAACCGTCGGGTAAGGCCTTGAGCACAATTTCCCCGTACTCTTCGGGGGTACTGAACTTTCCGGTGTACTGCAATACGTACTGCAACTGCTGGGGCAATTTATCGGAACTGATACCAGTCTTTCCGGGAGCCGCCTCAATGTTCTGCCGACGTATAGCATCTGTCACATCCTGTGGCACCAGGTTATAGGCTGCCATACGAGCCGGATTCATCCATACACGCATGGCATAGTCACGGCTTCCCATGATTTCTACCAGCCCCACTCCGTCAATACGTTTCAACTCACGAAGCACATTGATGTCAGCAAAGTTATACACAAACTTCTCCGTATGCGTGGTATCCGTACTGAACACATTCAAGTACATCAACATACTGTTCACTTCTTTCTCTGTCACCACGCCGGCACGGATTACCTCTTCGGGCAATTCATCCAATACGGTGGTCACACGGTTCTGTACGTTTACTGCAGCTACATCCGGGTCGGTTCCTACCTTGAAATAAACGGTTGTGAGCGACATACCGTCATTCGTACATACCGTGGTCATATAGGTCATACCCGGCACGCCATTGATGGCACGTTCCAGCGGAGTAGCTACCGTCTTCGCCATCACATCGGCACTGGCTCCTGTATAACGGGTTGTCACCGTTACCGAAGGAGGTACAATATCCGGGAACTGCGTAATAGGCAATGATACCAATGCCAGTCCTCCCAAACAAACGATGATGACAGAGATAACTGCCGAAAGAATCGGGCGACGAATAAATAACTTAAACATAGGCCCTTATCTTTGCAACATGTTCAACTTCAATTCCTTTCTCACGTCTTCAAACGGAATGGTATCTGCCTTAATCTGCATACCGTCCTTCACCAACTGTACGCCCTCGTACACAATTGTCGTACCCGCCGGGAAATCCTGCGTCACATAATAGTTCTGGAAACGCTCAATCGGATTAAAGCTGCGCACCTCCACCTTTCCTTCTTCATTAAACAAATACACATACGTAAAGTCCTGAATTTCAAAGGTAGATTTCTGAGGAATCATGTACACATCCTCCATGTGAGTCATCATACGTACCTTTCCGGTTACTCCATGCTTCAACAATCCGTCAGGATTCGGGAAGCGTACACGGAATGCAATAGAACCGGTTCCCCGTTCAAAGTCTCCTTCCACGGTTTCCTGCTTTCCTTTATGTGAATATACCGACCCATCCGGCAAAATCAGTTCCACGTTATCCAGCTGCTGCAGGTTTTCTCCGCTCAACTGCGCACGCTTCAGACGCAAGTATTCGCTTTCATTCACTTTGTAATAGGCAAAGATTTCCGAAATATCACTCACTGTAGTCAACAGACTTTCCGGGTTCACCAGACTTCCCACTTTATAAGGTATACGGTCTACATAGCCGGTAAAAGGAGCGGTAATCGTGGTGTAACTATATTCCATCTGCGCCCGTTGCATCTCTGCGCGCGCCTGCTCTACTTTCATTCGAGCCACTTCCCGTTCACGTTTCACCTGGTCCAGACGAATCGGTGAAATAATCTGTTTGTCCACCAGGCGCTGTACGCGTTCGGTTTCATAATTCGCCATCTCCAGCTGCGCCTGGGTCTGTTTGTAGTTAGCCTCGGCTGCTTTTAAGACTTCCATATAATTCTCTGAATTCAAACGAAACATGGGCTGCCCTTTCTTCACCAACTGTCCTTCGTCAACCAATACTTCACGAATAAAACCTTCCACACGGGCTTTTATCTCTACAAACTGAATGGCCTGAATATCGGCTACATACGAACGCGGTAAATCAATGGTAGTGGGTTGAAGTATCGTCACCGGTATGGTTTCTTTACTCTTTACTTGCTTTTCGCCTGATGACTGACAGGCAGGCAGCAGCCCGGCCACACACGACCAGATTGCAACCTTGTGAATAAAATTTTTCATAAGATGACAAAATAAAGATTACTATGTTATTTGATTTTTAAAAACAAGAATAACCTTCCGGTCTGGCATACACCGGACCGGAACACGCTTTTTTTACGCAGTGTGCGAAAAGACTAAATCAATAAGGTACAAAAAGTCACATACGGGCGTACAGGAAATACGCGTAAGGATACAGTACGGACTATTACAGAGATATCAGCAATAAAATTTCGAAAGCAAATGAAAAATAAAGGAAGCGAACCTAATATAAACCACCAGAAAAAAGAACGTACAGAGGTTTTTGAATAAGATAAATCTTCCCACTCAAGGACATTCACATCTTCTTCCTGAAAAGTATCAGCAGCAGAAGGTATCGCCATTTCGTCCTGTGTATCAACCTGGCATGCACTGATTACCTCATACGCATACGCATCCAAATGTATGAGTAACAACATCATCATACATAAGGCACGGAAAAGCTTATTTTTTCTGACAATATGAGATAACATAGTATAAATACACAATCGGTATGCAAAGATAGTAGTACAATAACTAATATAAAAAAAGCCTTTCTCAGTTTTCCATAAAATTAACAACCTAAGCCTCTCTTTTTCACAAATTCCCCTCTGATAATTATGATTTCACTTCCCTAAAAGGGTTCTTTTAACTATAAAAAATATAAAAAACATGGTATTCTTTCAATAAATCAATATGTTTGCCAAATAATTATTTAACCAGACTCTAATAAACACATGGACAAACGAATTAAATGGGGAATTATCGTTTTGGTAGGTGCAGGACTGACCGCCTTGGGCATTCATACATTTACTCCCGGAGAGAACAAGGAACTGGCTGCTGCCGAGAAGAAATCGCCAGTCGACAAAAATAAGGCGCTGAATGTAAATGCGAAGATTATCAAGCCTCATCTGCTTACGGACCAGTTGTTCGTAAGCGGAAAGCTGATGCCGGACGAAGAGGTGGACCTTTCATTTGAAACCTCCGGAAAGATTACCAGCATCGAGTTTACGGAAGGTAGTTTCGTATCAAAGGGACAGTTGCTGGCCAAGGTGAACGACAGCCAGCTACAGGCTCAGTTGAAACGCCTGGAAGCTCAGATGCCACTGGCCGAAGACCGCGTGTTCCGTCAGAATGCCTTGCTGCAACGCGATGCGGTTAGTAAGGAAGCGTATGAACAAGTAAAGACGGAACTGGCCACCCTCAATGCCGACATCGAGAATGTGAAGGCCAATATTGCCATGACGGAACTCCGCGCCCCATTCGACGGCATCATCGGGTTACGACAAGTCAGCCTGGGAGCCTACGCCTCTCCGACTACGGTCATTGCCAAACTGACTAAAATCACTCCGTTGAAAGTAGAATTTGCCGTACCGGAACGTTATGCACGACAGATTCAGAAAGGTACCAACCTGACCTTTAAAATTGAAGGCCGACTGGAGACTTTCAATTCGCAAGTATATGCTACTGAATCGCGCATCAACGAGGAAACACATACCCTGACCGTACGTGCCCTCTATCCGAACCGGAACGGAGAATTGCTCCCCGGACGTTATGCAGACATCGCACTGAAACAACAGGAAATTCAAGATGCCATTGCTATCCCCTCGGAAGCCATCGTGCCGGAAATGGGAAAGAACAAGGTATTCTTGTATCGTTCGGGACTGGCAGAACCAGTAGATGTAGAGATAGGTATCCGCACAGAAGCAGAAGTGCAAGTCTTGAAAGGCCTGTCTGCCGGAGATACCATACTTACTTCCGGTACCCTGCAGTTACGTACCGGCATGCCGGTAATTCTTGACCAAATCAACTAACCTTCTGCCGTATGAACATATCCGAACTTAGTATACGAAGACCGGTATTGGCCACCGTACTCACCATCATCATCCTGCTATTCGGACTGATTGGCTATACGACCTTAGGAGTACGTGAATACCCGTCGGTAGATAACCCGATTATCTCTGTAACCTGCAGTTATCCGGGAGCGAATGCGGAAGTCATTGAAAACCAGATTACGGAACCTCTGGAACAGAACATCAACGGTATTCCGGGCATCCGTTCCCTGTCGAGTACCAGCCAGCAAGGACAATGCCGTATTACGGTAGAGTTTGAGTTGTCTGTGGATTTGGAAACAGCTGCCAACGACGTGCGTGACAAGGTATCACGAGCACAACGCTACCTGCCACGCGACTGTGACCCTCCTACCGTTTCCAAAGCCGATGCGGATGCCAGCCCCATCCTGATGGTAGCCATCCAAAGTAATACCCGTTCGCTGCTGGAGCTAAGTGAAATAGCCGATTTAACGGTCAAGGAGCAGTTGCAGACCATTCCGGATGTCAGCAGCGTGTCCATCTGGGGAGAAAAACGCTACTCCATGCGCCTATGGCTGGACCCGGTAAAAATGGCTGGTTACGGAATTACGCCTGTAGACGTCAAGAATGCCATCAACGACCAGAACCTGGAACTTCCTTCAGGAAGTATTGAAGGAAATACCATGGAGCTTACCCTGCGCACCATGGGGCAGATGCACACAGCCAAAGAATTCAACGGCATTATCCTGAAGGAACAGAACGGGCAGGTGGTACGTTTCAGCGACATCGGTTATGCAGAACTGGGACCTGCTGACATCAAAAGCTACATGAAAATGAACGGTATCCCCATGGTAGGTGTGGTAGTGATTCCCCAGCCGGGAGCCAATCACATCGACATTGCAGATGCGGTGTACGAACGCATGGAACAGATGAAGAAAGATTTACCTGACGATGTGGAATACACCTACGGTTTCGATAATACCCGCTTCATCCGTGCCTCTATCGCGGAAGTGGAAAGTACCGTATACGAAGCCTTCGCCCTGGTAATTATCATCATTTTCCTTTTCCTGCGCGACTGGCGTGTGACACTGATACCCTGTATCGTGATTCCGGTTTCCCTGATTGGAGCATTCTTTGTGATGTACGTCGCAGGATTCTCCATCAACGTGCTTACGATGCTGGCTGTCGTCTTGTCCGTGGGACTGGTTGTGGATGATGCCATTGTCATGACGGAAAATATTTACATCCGCATCGAACGGGGAATGAAACCTTTTGAAGCTGGTATTGAAGGAGCTAAGGAAATCTTTTTTGCCGTCATCTCCACTACCATCACACTAGCGGCCGTATTCATCCCCATTGTATTCATGGAAGGAACCAGCGGACGTTTGTTCAGGGAATTCAGTTTCGTGGTAGCCGGTTCAGTCATCATCTCCGCTTTTGCCGCACTGACTTTTACCCCGATGCTCGCAACCAAGCTATTAAAGCACCGGGAGAAACAGAACTGGTTTTACCGGAAAACAGAACCTTTCTTCGAAGGAATGAACCGTATCTATTCCCGTTCGCTCAATGCTTTTCTCCGGAAACGGGTCATTGCCATTCCGTTTACCCTGATTACACTGGCAATCATCGGCTATTTATGGGGAGAAATCCCTGCTGAAATGGCTCCTCTGGAAGACCGTTCACAAATCAATATCCGGACCCGTGCGGCAGAAGGCGCCAGCTATGAGTACATACGGGACTATACGGAAGAAATCAACATGCTGGTAGACTCCATCGTACCGGATGCCGCCTTTGTTACCGCCCGTGTATCCAGTGGAAGCGGAAACATTCAGGTAACGCTGAAAGACATTAAGGAACGTGATTATACGCAGATGCAAGTAGCCGAACAAATTTCACAGGCTATCCGCACCCATACCAAGGCACGTTCTTTCGTACAACAGCAATCCTCCTTCGGCGGACGAAGATCAAGCATGCCGGTCCAGTATGTATTGCAGGCCGTCAGCATTGAAAAGCTACAGGAGGTACTACCGGAGTTTCTGGCACAAGTATATGACAATCCGACTTTCCAGATGGCCGATGTAGACTTAAAATTCAGCAGCCCGGAAATGCGCGTCCATATCAACCGCGACAAAGCCGGAACCATGGGAGTTAGCGTGCGCGACATTGGAGAAACCTTGCAATACGGATTGAGCGGACAGCGTATGGGCTATTTTTATATGAACGGAAAACAATATGAAATTCTCGGTCAGATTAACCGACAGCAACGCAACCAGCCTGCCAATATCAAATCCATCTATATCCGCAGTGACAAGGGTGAAATGATTCAGCTGGACAACTTGGTGGAATTCATAGAAGCGGTAGCGCCTCCCAAACTGTATCACTACAACCGTTTTATATCGGCTACGATTTCTGCCGGACTGGCTGAAGGAAAAACCATTGGTGACGGTCTGGACGAGATGGATAAGATTGCAGCCAACGTACTGGACGACACCTTCCGTACGGCTTTGTCGGGCGACTCAAAGGAATACCGTGAAAGTTCCTCCAGTCTGATGTTTGCCTTTATTCTGGCACTCGTACTGATTTACCTGATACTTTCCGCACAGTTTGAAAGTTTCAAGGACCCGTTCATCATCATGCTGACTGTCCCTCTGGCCATTGCCGGAGCATTGGTCTTCATGTATTTCGGAGACATTACCATGAACATTTTCAGCCAGATTGGTATCATCATGCTGATTGGTCTGGTAGCCAAGAACGGTATTTTGATTGTAGAGTTTGCCAACCAAAAGCAAGAAGCAGGTGAAGACAAGATGCAGGCCATCCGCGATGCCGCCCTTCAGCGTTTACGCCCCATCCTGATGACGAGTGCTTCTACCATCCTGGGCCTGCTTCCATTGGCTTTTGCCTCGGGAGAAGGAGCCAATCAGCGCATTGCCATGGGAGTAGCTGTAGTGGGTGGTATGTTGGTATCTACCTTCCTGACCATGTACATTGTACCTGCTATCTATTCGTATATTTCGACAAACCGTGCTAAAAAAGAAAGAAAATGAAGAAACGGCTTATTTATTTCATGATATGTCTGCTGGGAGGTGGAATAGCCGCACAAGCCCAGTACACCTATACGCTAAAACAGTGCCTGGAAGAGGGACTGGCGAACAACTATTCACTTCGCATTACCCGCAACGAGGAGCAGATAAGCAAAAACAATGCGACGTTAGGAAATGCCGGTTACTTGCCCACGGTGGATCTGACTGCCGGATATACCGGAAATGCAGACAACAGCAATACGCAGGCACGGGCTACAGGTGAAACCACCAAGTTGCGTGGCGTGTACGACCAGACTCTGGATGCTGGAGTAGATTTGAACTGGACCATCTTTGACGGCTTCAATATCAGCACCACTTACAAGCAATTGAAAGAACTGGAACGTCAAGGTGCCACCAATACCCGAATTGCCATTGAAGATTTCATTGCTAGTCTTACTGCAGAGTATTATAATTACATCCAGCAGGAAATCCGTTTAAAAAACTTCCGTTATGCCGTATCGCTGTCCAGAGAACGCCTGCGTATCGTAGAAGAACGTTATCATATCGGAAATTTCTCCCGACTGGACTATCAGCAGGCCACCGTCGACTTTAATGCTGACCGGGCACAGTATATCAAACAAAGGGAACTGGTGCACACTTCACGCATCAATCTCAATGAGCTGATGGCCGCCAAAGACATGGACCGCCCGCTCAGTGTAAAAGATTCTGTGATTGACGTAAACGAAAGCCTGGAATTCAATGACTTGTGGGAAGGGGCCCTTCAGACCAATGCCTCCTTACTGCAAGCGGACCAAAATACCGTATTGGCTCAGTTGGACTATAAAAAGGTATTGTCTCGCAACTATCCGTACGTACGACTGAATGCGGGTTACGGATACACCCTCAACAAATACGACGTAAATGCCACACGCCAACGAAGCAACTGGGGATTCAGCGGAGGTGTCACTATCGGATTCAATATCTTCGACGGTAACCGGAAACGGGAAAAACGAAATGCCAGTCTGGCTATCCGCAATGCACAATTTGCCCGTGATGAACTGGAACAAAGCTTACGGGCCGACCTGAGCAACCTGTGGCAGGCTTACCGAAACAACCTTCGCCTGCTGGAACTGGAACGTCAAAACCTGGTTTCTGCCAAGGAAAACCATGAAATCGCCAAGGAACGTTACCTGCTGGGCGACTTATCGGGTATTGAAATGCGTGAAGCACAAAAAAGTCTGCTCGATGCCGAAGAACGAATTCTTTCTGCCGAATACGATACCAAGATGTGCGAAATCTCTTTACTACAGCTCAGCGGAAAGGTTACACAATATCTGAAATAAGATATTCAGTAATTTTTCCTACCTTTGTCGGACAATAAAAAAACAGACAAAGAAATGGGGCTTTTTATTCGAAAAAGTATAGAGGCTTTACAAGCAGAAGCCAAAGAAACTGGAAGTGGTACCCTTAAACGAGTGCTGGGTCCTGTCAGCCTGGTAGCTCTCGGGGTAGGTGTAATTATCGGAGCCGGATTATTTTCAATTACCGGAACCGTAGCTGCATCGTATACCGGACCAGCTATCACACTTTCCTTTATTATTGCAGCCATCGGCTGTTGTTTTGCCGGACTCTGTTATGCAGAATTTGCTTCCATGATTCCGGTATCCGGGAGTGCTTATACATACTCCTACGCCACCATGGGAGAACTTATCGCCTGGATTATCGGATGGGACTTAGTATTAGAATATACCGTAGCAGCCACGACTGTCAGTATCAGTTGGAGCCGCTACATGACCGTATTCCTGCAAGGAGTAGGCATTGAGCTACCCCATGCATTTACAGCATGTCCATGGGACGGGGGCATTGTCAATATTCCTGCCATGATAATTGTGGTCCTCATGAGCCTGATTCTGATGCGAGGCACCGCCGGAAGTTCTTTCTTTAACGGACTGATTGTTTTTCTGAAAATAGCTGTCATCCTGATTTTTGTGGTACTCGGCTGGCAGTTTATTCAAAATGACAACTATACTCCTTACATTCCAGCTAATACCGGTACATTGGGAGAATTCGGTGTTTCCGGTATTTTCCGTGGAGCAGCGATTGTCTTTTTTGCCTTTTTAGGATTCGATGCGGTAAGCACGGCAGCACAGGAAACCAAGAATCCGAAACGGGATATGCCCATCGGTATTCTAGTATCCTTGCTGGTCTGCACCATCTTATATATTCTCTTTGCCCATGTGATGACAGGAGTAGCCCATTACACCGACTTCAGTGGACAGGTGGGTATTGCCCCGGTAGCTGTAGCCATTGAAAAGATGGGGCATCCCGATGCTGCTGGTGTCATACAACCCGCTTATCCGTGGTTGAACAAGGCCATCATCCTGGCTATTCTGTTCGGATACTGCTCGGTAATCATGGTCACCCTACTCGGACAAAGCCGTGTATTCCTGAGCATGAGCCGTGACGGTCTTTTGCCACCGTTCTTTTCCAAAATCAACCAGCGTTTCCGCACACCGGTACACAGCAACTGCTTGTTTATGGTACTTGTCAGCCTGTTGGCCGGATTTATCCCGGCACAAGTAGCCGGTGAAATGACCAGTATCGGTACGCTTCTGGCATTCACCTTGGTCTGCGCAGCTATCCTGATTGTACGCAAGACCATGCCCGACGTACCTCGCGCCTTCAAAACTCCCTTCGTACCCTTCGTTCCGATTATGGGTATCCTCACCTGCCTGTGCATGATGAGCTTCCTTCCGGCCGATACCTGGATACGTCTGGTGCTGTGGATGCTTATCGGACTGGATGTCTATGCTTCATACGGAATCCATCACAGCAAACTGGAATACGGTCAAAAGCACCGGAAGGGAGATATTGTATTAAACCTGACCGGACTTATTTTGTCTATTCTAAGTGTGATTACCGGACTATGGCATCAGCAGACCGTAGGATGGGATGCAGACAAGACCCTGCTGACCATCTCTTTCGTGTTTGCCTTCACACACTGCGCTTTTTACATGTGGCGAATCTGGAAACATCCGCACAATCGGACCAAGGTTTCTTAAAAGAAGTTATAAAAAATCGTCAGGAACAGAAAAAACGAATAATAAACCACAACCAACATATAAAAAAGCTGTTATTTTACAGCGATTTATACTATTATGGATAAGAATATATTGTACACGGCTATTCAGGCCGCCCTTGCTGCGGGAGCAGAAATTATGTCTGTCTACACAGACCCGAAAGCAGATTTTGAAATAGAAAAGAAAGCGGACAATTCTCCGCTGACCATTGCCGACCGCAAGTCGCATGCAATTATAGCCCAAGCACTGGCTGCGACTCCTTACCCCGTTTTGAGCGAAGAAGGGGCTAAAATCGCTCCAGAAGAAAGACAACAATGGAAAGAGCTGTGGGTAGTCGACCCACTAGACGGTACTAAGGAATTCATCAAGCGTAACGGAGAATTTACCGTAAACATTGCCTATGTAAAGAATGGTTGTCCTGAAGCGGGAGTCATTTACATTCCGGTAAAGCAGGAACTCTATTTTGCCGACATTGAACTGGGAGCCTACAAAATCAAAGATATTACCGATACAGAAGCTTATCCGTCGCTGGATGCACTGATAGAGCAAGCCGAACGTCTGCCGTATGCCAACCGGACAGACGATACGTTCATTATTGTGGCTTCACGCTCACACCTGACTCCCGAAACGGAAGCTTACATCCATGAAATGCAGCAAAAACATGCACACGTGGAAACAATTTCAAAGGGAAGTTCGTTAAAGCTGTGCCTCATTGCCGAAGGAAACGCGGACGTATATCCCCGCTTCGCTCCCACGATGGAATGGGACACCGCAGCCGGCCATGCCATTATCCGTGCTGCCGGAAAGGAAGTCTATCAGGCTGGAAAAACAGAACCGCTACAATATAATAAAACAGACCTGCTGAACCCCTGGTTCATTGCAGAATAACCCCCAATTTATGTCTACTGAGATTATCATCGTACTTCTTTCACTCGTGGCCATGCTGGCCGCACTGATTATGGACAAGATGCGACCGGGAATGATTTTGTTCTCGGTGGTGGTGATTTTTCTTTGCACGGGTATCCTTACCCCTAAAGAAATGCTGGAAGGCTTCAGCAACAAAGGCATGATTACCGTAGCCATGCTGTTTCTGATAAGCGAGGGCGTCCGTCAGAGCAATGCCTTGTCACAGCTTATCAAAAAACTGCTGCCACAGCAGACCACTTCGGTCTTCCGGGCACAAATACGCATGCTGCCCAGCATTGCCTTCATTTCCGCTTTCCTGAACAATACCCCGATAGTAGTCATTTTTGCCCCTATCATCAAACGGTGGGCCGGCTACGTCAAACTTCCGGCCACTTATTTCCTGATTCCCCTTTCGTATGTGACCATTCTCGGAGGCATCTGCACCCTGATTGGCACTTCTACCAACCTGGTAGTCCACAGCATGATTCTTGACGCAGGACTGAAAGGGTTCAGCATGTTCGAACTCGGAAAAGTGGGAGTCTTTATCGCCCTGGCCGGCATCATCTACCTGCTTCTGTTCTCTAAAAAGCTCTTGCCTTCCGACCGTCCGGAAACCACCAGCGAAGAAGATGGCGATTCTTCATTGCACCTGGTAGAAGCCGTAATCGGCCCCCGGTTCCCGGGAATCAACAAGACGGTCAGCGAATTTGATTTCAAGCGCCATTACGGAGCTGAAGTAAAAGAACTTCGCCGCAGCGGACGCACCTATAAGAATCTGAGCGAGGTCAGTTTCCGGGAGGGTGACACACTGGTGGTGCTGACTGATGACAGTTTCATCCAGACATGGGGAGAATCATCCGTCTTCCTGATGCTGGCCAACGGAAAAGAATACGAACCTGCTGGCAAAAAGAAACGCTGGTTTACCCTTTTCCTGCTCCTGTTCATGATTGTAGGGGCCACCGTGGGCGAACTGCCGGGTATTGAAAAATACCTTCCAGAAGGCATCAAGCTGGATATGTTCTTTTTCGTTTCCATCACTACGGTCATCATGGCATGGAGCAAAATATTCCCTCCACAGAAATACACCAAATATATTTCATGGGATATTCTGATTACCATTGCCTGCGCTTTTGCCATCAGCAAGGCCATGGAAAATTCCGGGGTGGCCGATTTGCTGGCCGGATACATCATCAACCTGGGACATAATTACAGTCCCTACGTATTGCTGGCCGTGCTGTTCATCATTACAAACATCTTTACGGAGCTGATTACCAACAATGCAGCGGCAGCACTGTCTTTCCCCATTGCCTTGTCATTGTCCACCCAGCTGGGCATCAATCCCATGCCGTTCTTCGTGGTCATCTGCATGGCAGCCTCAGCCAGCTTCTCCACTCCCATCGGCTATCAGACCAACCTGATTGTACAAGGTATCGGAAATTACAAGTTCACCGACTTCGTCCGCATCGGATTGCCGCTGAACATCATCACGTTTCTGATTTCCGTTTTCCTCATCCCGCTGATATGGCCGTTTTAAAACTGATTTAAATACGCTTTAAAATATGAACAACCAAGAAACAAATCATATCTATCCGATATTCGACCGCATGTTAGGGCGTGCCGACAAAGAAGAATTGCTGAAACAACACGGACTCATGATCTGGTTTACCGGATTAAGTGGTTCTGGAAAAAGTACCATCGCCATTGCCCTGGAACGTGAGCTGCAGCAGCGCGGCCTGCTGTGCCGTATTCTGGATGGCGACAACATCCGCAGCGGTATCAACAATAACTTAGGATTCTCGGCAGAAGACCGTGTAGAAAACATTCGCCGCATTGCAGAAGTCGGCAAGCTGTTTGTCGATACCGGTATCATCACTCTGGCCGCTTTTATCAGCCCCAACAATGAGATACGTGAAATGGCTGCCGGAATTATCGGAAAAGAGGATTTCTTAGAAATCTATGTCAGCACGCCATTAGAAGAATGTGAGCGTCGTGATGTAAAAGGCTTGTACGCCAAGGCACGCCTTGGAGAAATCAAAAACTTCACCGGTATCTCTGCCCCGTTCGAAGCGCCAGCCCATCCGGCTCTTTCGCTCGACACTTCGAAATTATCCCTTAAAGAATCTGTTGACCAGCTGCTCGACTTGATTCTTCCGAAAGTAATCAAAAAATAAACATATATAACCATGCAAGAAGAATACAATTTAAGCCACCTGAAAGAACTCGAAGCCGAGTCTATTCACATTATTCGTGAGGTGGCTGCCGAATTTGAAAATCCGGTAATGCTATACAGTATCGGAAAAGACTCATCCGTCATGGTCCGTCTGGCTGAAAAAGCCTTCGCTCCGGGAAAAGTACCTTTTCCACTGATGCATATCGACTCCAAATGGAAATTCAAGGAAATGATTCAGTTCCGCGATGAATATGCCAAGAAATACGGCTGGAACCTGATTGTAGAAAGCAACATGGAAGCTTTCAAGGCAGGCGTAGGCCCCTTCACTCACGGAAGTAAGGTACATACCGACCTGATGAAGACACAGGCCCTGCTCCATGCCCTCGACAAATATAAATTTGACGCTGCCTTCGGTGGCGCACGCCGCGACGAAGAGAAATCACGTGCCAAGGAACGTATCTTCTCTTTCCGCAACGAATTCCACCAGTGGGACCCTAAAAACCAGCGTCCGGAGCTCTGGGATATCTACAATGCCCGCATCCGCAAAGGAGAAAGTATTCGTGTGTTCCCGCTGAGCAACTGGACAGAGCTAGACATCTGGCAGTATATCCGTCTTGAAAATATTCCAATCGTACCGCTGTATTTCGCTAAAGAACGCCCGGTAGTCAACATGGACGGACAATTGATTATGCCCGACGACGACCGCCTGCCGGAAAAATACCGCGACAAGATTGAAATGAAGAAAATCCGTTTCCGTACCTTGGGATGCTGGCCGCTGACAGGAGCCATTGAAAGCGAAGCCGATACCATCGAAAAGATTGTAGAGGAAATGATGACCACCACCAAGAGTGAACGTACGACCCGTGTCATCGACTTCGACCAGGAAGCCAGTATGGAACAAAAGAAACGTGAAGGATATTTTTAATTACGCAACAACATGGAACAATTAGATAAAAGCAAATCAGGCAACCCGATGGAAGGAGAAGCCAGAGGCAAGATGTCCATCGAAGAATTCCTGGCAAAAGATGAACAAAAAGACCTGCTCCGTTTCCTGACCGCAGGTTCAGTAGACGACGGTAAATCTACACTAATCGGTCGCCTGCTGTTTGATAGTAAAAAATTATATGAAGACCAGCTCGATGCTTTGGAACGCGACAGCAAACGTATGGGAAATGCCGGTGAACACATCGACTATGCCCTGCTGCTCGACGGACTGAAAGCTGAACGTGAACAAGGTATCACTATCGATGTGGCTTACCGTTATTTCTCTACCAACAACCGTAAGTTCATCATTGCCGACACTCCGGGACACGAACAATACACCCGTAATATGATTACTGGTGGTTCTACCGCCAACTTGGCAGTCATTCTGGTCGATGCCCGTACCGGTGTCATCACACAGACCCGTCGCCACACTTACCTGGTATCTCTGTTAGGTATCAAACACGTGGTATTGGCTGTCAACAAGATGGACTTGGTTGACTACTCAAAAGAAGTATTCGACAAGATTGTAGCAGAATATACTGCTTTCATCTCCCCGTTAGGAGTCCCCGACGTACAGTGCATTCCACTTTCAGCCCTTGAAGGTGACAATGTAGTAGAAAAATCCGACCGCACTCCATGGTATGAAGGTCCGGCCTTGTTGGAATTCCTTGAAACCGTACATATCGGTAACGACCATAATCTGAACGACTTCCGCTATCCGGTACAGTATGTACTCCGTCCGAACCTCGACTTCCGCGGTTTCTGTGGAAAGGTAGCTTCCGGCGTTATCCGTAAAGGTGATGAGGTAGTAGCTCTTCCTTCCGGCAAACGTTCGCATGTAAAAAGCATCGTGACCTACGACGGCGAACTCGACTATGCCTTCCCGCCTATGTCTGTAACCCTGACACTGGAAGATGAAATCGACGTATCCCGTGGCGAAATGCTGGTACACCCGGACAACATGCCACTGATTGGACGTAACTTCGAAGCTATGCTCGTGTGGATGGACGAAGAAAAGATGGACATGGAAAAATCTTTCTTCCTGAAACAGACCACCAATACCAGCCGCACCCGTATCGACAGCATCAAGTACAAGGTAGATATCAACACCATGGAACACCTGTCTGTTGAAAACGGACGTCTGACCAAGGAAGATGTTCCTATGCAGCTCAACCAGATTGCCCATGTGGTACTGACTTCTTCCAAGGAGCTGTTCTTCGACCCATATACAAAGAACAAAGCTACCGGTGCCTTCATCCTGATTGACCCGATTACCAACAATACCAGTGCAGTAGGTATGATTATCAATCAGGTGGCCGACAAAGACATGCACAACCAGATGGAACTGCCTGTCCTCAATCTGCCGAAACTGGGAATCGCTCCAGAGCACTACGAAGCCATTGAACGTGCCGTAAAAGAACTGGAACGTCAAGGTATCGCAATTGAATTAAAAGTTTAATTGACAAGTTGAGTTATTCAACCGTCAATTGCCAATTATTAATTATCAATTAAAAGAAATGGGATTACTTGAATTCAACAAACTCCCCATCAATACTTTAGTGGGAGCCGACTGGAAGACCTTCAACCAGATAACCGCCGGTCGTACCATTGATCCTGCGTATAAAGGAAAATACCGCCTGACCAAGGCTGTATGCCGCCTGTTATCTACGCTGGCTCCTCTGCAGGACAAACGTTACGAAAAGCTGTTGGCCGACAAGCCACTGGAACACGATCCTGTATTTATCCTCGGGCACTGGCGCAGTGGAACCACGTTCATGCACAACGTATTCTCTTGCGACAAGCACTTCGGCTATAATACTACCTATCAAACAGTATTCCCACACCTGATGATGTGGGGACAGCCTTTCTTCAAGAAGAACATGAGCTGGCTGATGCCGGACAAACGCCCGACCGATAACATGGAACTGGCCGTAGACCTTCCGCAAGAAGAAGAATTTGCCTTGGCTAACATGATGCCCTACACGTACTATAACTTCTGGTTCCTGCCTAAACACATGCAGGAATATGCCGATAAGTACCTGTTGTTCGATGACATCAGCGAGGCCGAATTGAAAGTGTTTGAAGAAACCTTTACCAAACTCATCAAGATTTCCTTGTGGAACACTCACGGTACACAGTTCCTCAGCAAAAACCCGCCGCATACCGGACGTGTGAAAGAGCTGGTGAAGATGTTCCCCAATGCTAAATTCATCTACCTGATGCGTAACCCGTACACCGTATTTGAATCTACACGCAGCTTCTTCACCAACACCATTCAACCGCTGAAATTGCAGGACATCAGCAACGAAGAACTGCAAGAGAACATTCTTTCGGTTTATGCCAAATTGTACCATAAGTACGAAGCCGACAAGAAGTTCATTCCAGAAGGCAACCTGGTAGAAGTCCGCTTTGAAGACTACGAGACCAATGCATTTGACATGACGCAGGAAATCTACCAAAAACTGCAGATTCCAGGCTTTGAGGACGCTCGTACCGACATCGAAGCTTACGTCAACAAAAAGAAAGGTTACAAGAAAAACAAATACCAATACAAGCCTGAGACGGTAGAACTGGTGGAAAAGAACTGGTCGTTCGCCTTGGAGCAGTGGGGGTATAAATTGTAAGACTAAACTCAATAGAACAAAAAATGCGGGACATACGTTCCGCATTTTTTGTTACACATTCTCAATCTGTTTACTTACATACGATTCGGAATCCTACAGCCGTTTTCAGATGAGCTGAATCAGGATAAACAATACTCAATCCATCAGCCTCTTGCTTCCATTCTATCTTATTCTTCTCTCCCAATAATTCCACAGAAGTCACCTGCTTTTGTCCTGTACCCGCATCACTTCCTAAAGAGACGATTTTCAGTTTATCACCAGCCTTTGGCACAGTCATACACCAAGCATAAATGGCCCCATCTTTGCCTACTGTAAAACGAAAATCGGTGGTATAGAAGCTTTCCCCGTCGATCCAGCGTTTTATTATAGAAATCCGCTATCACTCGTTGCATGGTATCACATTTGTATCCAGTACCTGTTCCTGAGCCACTGAAAGGTTGCTGGTCTGTACCGTCTGTATAAATGAAATCCGGATTGTATTTATCTACGGCATCCATCATTCTCAACGCCCACCATTTGGCATACCATTCAGCATACTCCAGATGACCGCTAAAGATACCGGCTTGAGGAGGAGACCATCTTGAGTTAGCCGCCTCAGCCACCGTTTCATACTCCCCCAAATTAATCCCATAAAGATATTTAGGGTCTAATCCTTCCCACCATTTACCTTTGCCGTCGGCCAGTGTCAGGTTTCCGTCGTATGGCACTCCTTTCTTATCACCTTTTGTATCACTTTGAAAAGCAGTTTGCCACCACCAGGAATACTCATGATGGAAGGTAAGACCAAAACGGATTCCTGCCTTTCTTGCAGCTTTCTCCCATTCACCAATCAAATCACGCTTCGGGCCCAGACGCGTAGAGTTCCAAGGCTGATATTTAGAATCCCACATATCAAACTGGTCATGATACACACTGCGGGTTAAACTTCTTCGGATTCCAGTCGCGCAATACCTCCTTGTATCCCACTTCCGAGGGATGTCCATAATTTTTCAGATGATTTTCATACGCCGATGTCCCTTCCACGTACATCTTCCGGGCATACCAGTCGCCACTTTCTCCTGCCGACTGCGGTCCAAAATGTATCCAGATTCCGAATTTGGAGTCCCGCAACCACTCCGGTGTACCCGGATAATTTGTCTCAATCGACTTCCACGTGGGGGCATACGGCCCAGAAGTTATCGGCAAATCTAATTTCACCTCTTCAAAAGTCTGAATATTCCCCATCGGAACAGAATTTTCCGCCAACGGTTTATGTACTGACGGTATCGGTCCTAACTGATAATTCACCCCATTAGTCTGTTGCTGGGAAAAAGCCGTCGCACAAGCCCCCAACCACAAACAACTTAACATTATAAATTGGTTCATATCTATTCCTATTTTTACAATCCTTTTACAAATATAGATGGGAAATTAAGCGAAAAAATAGGATAAAAATGTAGGATTATAGGAGGAAATCGACAAAGACCTATAAACCAACTATGTAACAAAACCTGCATGTCTAATGCAATCCTAAACACACAAATTTTTGATAAATTCAAAACTCTCACAAATCTATCAAACCTATTAAGAAGCAACTTACTAAAAGATCTATTCACAACCGACTAATACCAGTTGATCTAAAACTATTCCTTCATCAAGTGCCCTTATCTCCAAACAATGAGTGGTAGATTCAGACGAAATTGGCAGAACAACTCTCCTATATGCCTGATTACACAACACATTTTCTTTCCATTCTTCGCTACGCCCTTTAGTTTCATAATGAATAGGGGCAGTCTCCTTCCCATCCAAAGTTACAGTAAAGCGTAAATATTCTCCTTCTACCGGATGAGAGGGTAAAAAATAAAGTTCAATACCTATTGAATCTGAGTTTATCTTCAGGAAATTAAAATTAATACCCTTACCTTTAGGTATATTTACGGCCTTTCCTTCATATCCCAATCCTTCACAAGGAATAAAACTACCAGAATTACATTCCGAAGCATTCCACATACAAACGATATCACTTCTTTCTTCTTTCATAGGTTTTGAAAGTGAAACGCGTTTCACTTTTTCAAAAACAGACAAATTACGGGGTTTAAAATCCATCATATAATTCCACTTTCCATTATTCTGTATACCCACATTATAAATCTGAGTCAATGACACAATGCTATCATAAGCCGCATCACTCTTATCCCACCCCATTTCACCGTGACGTGCAAACTGAGCAAAAATCATCTTCTTATTCATCTCGGCAGCACTTTGTACAGGATATTTTACCAATTGAAAAAACGCATCCTTTCGATTATCCGGAATTTGAGAGTTTATTATCTGAATCTTATCCGAAAGTTCGTTGTAATCTTCCACACGCTGCTTAAGATAAGCTGAGCTCCAAGGCAAATCTTTTACCGTCTGAAAATATTCAGAATTACGATACTCTTCTACGCGGGTATTTCCCATAAACTCAGGCTTCCTAATATAAGCCAAACGATAATGTTCATTCATGACAGGGCATAATGTTTTACCTATTGATTCGCCAAACTCCCTTTTTAAAAAACTTTCTAAATGAGTCCAAACTCCACCTTTTGCAACTTTTTCTATATCCCAAGCCATATCCAAGAACAATTCTATTTGATATTCTGCAGGTTTAATATCACCCACATTAAGAATCCACATTTTTTGTATTCCACGGTCGTAAGCTAATTTCATTTGCTGGAAAAGCAGGTAAGGACTGAATGTACCTAGCCAAAGATAATCGTGAGGACGTCCCCAGTAAGAAACATGATAATACACACCATTACCACCTTTTCTGGCGCGTTCTTCAGCTGTTGGAAAATGACGAATATACCCATAATTATCATCACACCACATTAAAGTCACATCTTCAGGGACTTGCAATCCTGAATTGTATATATCTAGCACTTCTTTATATGGAATAAAAACTTGTGGTACCTTTGTAATATCCGGATTAACATATTTCTGCAATAATGTTCTTTGATCCACCAATACACGCTCCAGCACCTTACGTTGTTCCTCTATGGTTTTTGCGCCATTCATTTGCCCGTCATGTACTCCGCGCATTCCTATTGTATAAAGAATATCTTGTTTTGAGACTTCCTTAACACGCTCCTCCCAGAATTTATATACCTCATTAGGATTGTTTACATAATCGTACTCCCCCTTTCCCCGTCTGTGCCACTCCACAGCGGTACTTGAAGCCATAGGTTCACAATGGGAGCCTCCAATATAAATCCCGTATTTCTCGGCCATCTCCCGGTTTCCTTCCGTAAGGAAAAAAGGTTCCGTACACTCATGCATGGCTGGCCAATAATAATTGGCACGTAAACGAAGCATCAGTTCAAAGATTCTTTCGTTAGTGCGCGGTCCGATTCTTCCAGGTTTATGCCAAGGCTCATAATTTAAACTGCTCCATTGCATCAAGCCCCAGTCTTCATCGTTTATAAAAATTCCTCTATATTCAACGGATGGTGATTGAACTATCTCAAAATCTTTCGGAAGTTCAAAAAAATCTCTTTTTCTTGGAGTCACATCAGCCCACCACTCCCAGGGGGAAACACCTATCATACGAGAAAGCTCCATGATACCATAAGCAGTCCCATGCCTGTCACTTCCTACTACTAACAATTTATTGTTTGGCAATACCTTTATCATGAATCCCTGCTTTTTCCCTTCTAAGGAAGAAAAGTCTACTTGCAAAGATGTCATCAAAGGATTATTCTTACCCATAGTAGACACAATGATGTTTCCTTGAGATTCTGAGATTCGAACACTATCAGAAAAAACATTCCTATAATCACGTTTAAACAACTCTAATGCCTGCCATACCACATTTTTCTCGTTTGGATTACAAGCTACATTTATAGGATTTCCGGTAGATATTCTAAATTGCGCCCATAAAAATTGGGTTATGATACACATAAATAAAGTAAGAATGTATTTTTTCATCATTATTCCTCCTCAAAATATAAAATTTGATTGATACTTACACAAGTTCCTTTACTGCCATAAACCCGTTTGGTTTTGTCTGACCAAACCGGCCGAATGCCTGTAACTTCTACAGAAATAGTATATTCTCCTTTTTCCATCACAGGAGTAATAACACGGATTGCCATCTCCGGATATTTACTATAGAAATCTATTAAAGAACTGTATACGGTATCTCTTTTCTCATTTATTACATTTACCCGAGCATATCCCCCCAAAGGAGTAGACTCTCCTATGATGGCAGCTCGTGTTCCTCGAAACGAAGCCGATAATACACTTCCTTTCACATCTGACTCCATTTTATCTTTTGTAATATGCCAGTAGCTATCAGCATAAATCTGCTTTTTTTCTATTTGTAAACTACCGTTCAACGGATTTACAGGCTTAAGCTCATTAATATCCCAAGCCTGCCAATATTCAGGTATGGATATTTTAGTGTTTTCTACCCGCAAAGGCATCCATACATAAGTTGCAGCAGAAGCCTGATGAGGATACGACCAACGGTCTCCCATAAACATCGGTATTGTATCATTCCCATATTTTAAGGGAAAGACAAAAGTCGTTTGAGAATTATAAGTCAGCTTTCCCTTCGGACAAAATAATCCACGTTTTGTCCATGGGCCTTCAATCTTTGGAGCTGTGAAATAAAAGTTGTCGTTTTTTTCCCAACTGGTCAAGTTGGAATAAAGCAAATAATACATGTTCCCCTTCTTGAACATAGCAGGAGATTCACCAGCTCCTTCGATATACGCAACCTCCTTTTCCACTGACTTGTAATCCTCACTAAGGCGGTAAATCGGACCATGATGTATTAATAAGTAGCCTTTACCATCAGAATCTTGAAATGTTCCCATATCCCAGCGTTTAACAGGCTTCCCATTATAGAGTAACGGTCCTTTCAATTGATAATCTCCCGCTATAGTTTTACAAGTGGCAAGTCCGATATAAGGGTCTTTATAACTCATGTCATCGGCATGCATCAACATAATATATTCACCCGTTTTAGGACATTTCATAACTTTTACCCGTTCGCCCACCCGGTCAGGCCCTAATATTCCATCTTGTTGAACTTTCAGTACTACATTTTCAAACTTCCAGTTCACCAAATCACTTGAAGAATAGCAGGCAAAACCTGGAAATGCATTGCTTTTATCTGATTTCCATTCTCCGAAAAGATAATACCTTCCGTTTTCTTCCACTATACAGGCTCCATGTGCATTGACTATATTATCATTATTATCATACCATGGAATACCATTAACTATTAAATTGCTCTGTGCATAAGCCATCCCTCCGCACAAGAAATACAAGAATATGAGTAAATGCTTCATTTCATTATTAGTTTAACTATTTGATAAATAAATACCTTTCTGAATTAAAATCAAGGTATCATTTTATGAGAATATAAATTCCCCTTACCACACTATAAGCATTCCAGTCCTCCATATCAGAACCACCTTTTGCACCATTCACCTTTTACGATTTGTATCAGTCACTTGTATCTTTTTTTTAGAATTTCAAATTCTTTTTCAGTTATTTGAATAACAGTTCCGTGACGAGGCGAAAATGCTCCTTCATCCATAGATGTAGTCCTTACTAATTCAAATTGAATAAGGTCCTTACTCCTACAAAATTGTGAGAAGCCATCTCTAAAGCAATCATACACTAAAATCCATTCGCCCCCAGCCAAAGGATAAGCACAAGAACCTTCTGAGGCTATATCATTAGGTTGCATCCGACCTTCAACCAACCTCCATTTATCTTGATCATGCAAATCTGTAAACACATATTGCCGGCGTAATAAGCCATCAGTTCCACCCCATGTATTAAAAAAAAGATGATATACACCAGCTTCATCTAATACAATATCAGTATCAATTGTCGGATATGGATATTCAAAAAGTCGTTTAGGGATAATTTCTACATCTGAGAAATCAGTATTTGCATAAGTATAATAAACAGCATCTTGAGGATATGGCCCATCTTTTTCAGAATGCAATGAAAAATATATCATATATTTCTGAACCGCAGGATCCCAAATGGTTTGTGGAGCCCATACTGCATTAACTTTTGCTGCTTCTGTTCCTGCAAATCGCTGATGAAAATCAACAGTATGATGTTCCCAATCAAGAAGATTTCGTGAACGCATCATTACTATCCCTCTATTAGACCATTTCCCTTTTGTCCAGTCCATATCTGTAGCTACCATATAAAACCAGCCATCAGTTCCACGCAAAATATGCGGGTCACGAACCCCCTTCATGACAGCAATAGAATCGGAAGCAATCACTGGATGTCCACCATTAAGCGGGACAAAATCAATCCCATCGCTGCTCAATGCATAACAAATTTGTTGTTGAGAAGTCTGATTTCCAGTAAAATACACAAATAAATAATATCCATCTAAATGTTTATTACAAAAAACTGATGTAGCAAACAGCATTTGCAATAAAAAAAAAGTCATAACCGTTTTTCTCATTTACACATATATTAAGAATTAACACTGGATGAATATTCTATAATAATACATATCACCATTAGAAATAACAGATATTCAATATCATAGTAAGTACAATAAAGAAACAGCATACATTCATATTAATATTTTAAATTTTCGGGATAGTTTATTAACGCATAATAAGCTATCCCGATAAATCTTCAACAAAATATTAATAAAAAGAGGGCCTTACCAAACACACGGTTTATTCTATAAATTCATTTTATCATACGCCACCAATTCTATTAATCTAATAAGCTATATGATAATTTAATATTTATCATTCTGAGAAATCTCACCTTCCGTCTGGTCTATCACAGACTGAGGTATAGGACGCACTAATATATGTTCGTCCATCTTATTCTCGCGTGCCGCCAAATTATTGTGAGCTAAAGTTCTTTCTATCAATTTACCAGTACGTTTCAAATCCATCCACCGTTTATATTCACCCACAAGTTCACGTGCACGTTCATCCAGAATGAAATCAATATTCACATCAGAAGAAGCAACAACCATTTCATCCTCATGCCCAGGTATAGCCGCACGCTGGCGTACTGTAGTCAAGCGTTTCGCCGCAAGATCAGGTTCTCCAGCCTGGTAATAAGCCTCAGCCGCCATCAAATACGTGTCAGCCAGACGGAAAAGGAAGATATCTTTCGTACTGGTATAATTTGTATTATTACTCGGCCATGTAGCATTAGGATCATAAAACTTCCACACCATAGGGCACATTCCTGCACCTCCCACATTCTCAATATCTTGCTTCCAACGGTCTTTGGTTACCACAATTGCATTCGGATGTTCCGCCAAAAGTGCAGCCTCATCCGCATCTGTAAAAGTCTGGTCATATTTTGGGAAATAAACACGCAGGTCACCCACCTTAAGACCGATAGAAGGGTCTGCCACAGTGGCATAGAATTCACTCTTGAATGTCGCATCATAACGGCTATCGATGCTCGTGTCAAACAATGAGAACAAAAATGGGGTACACATAAACTGATTCTTCTTCCAGCCATAAGTAGTATTACCTTGTTCAAACCCACTAACAACTTTTGTCCAAAGTTCAAAGCCAAACAAATTTTGCTGCCCATTTCCATTGTATTGTCCACCTAATGAACTTGCATCATATTGAACAGAAAAAATAATTTCATTATTTTTCTCATTTCCTGTTTTAAATACATCTGCAAAAGTAGGTTGTAATTTATACGTGGTCCCATTAATAATTTCATCACATAATCCAGCTGCTTTAGAAAAATCATCTGGTGATGCAAAATCTTTATAACCACGTGTCAAATGAATCAATGCCTGCAAATGCTTTACAGCTCCTTGTGTAATACGCCCATAGTCAGACTGCACTTCGGGTAATACATTATCATCTATTGCATCTAATTCATCCAAGATAAAATCATAAACCTCCTGCTCACTCTTTTGAGGAAACGATAATACCGGAGTTTCTATTTCATCTGTAACAATTGCAATTCGACCAAACTGCTCTACCAATAAATAGTAATAATAGGCACGCAAGAAACGAAGTTCAGCCACTCGCTGTTTCGTAACATTTTCAGATAAACCAACAACAGATTCAGACTTAGATATAGCAGTATTGCAAACTTGTATTGCATAATAAACATTAGAATAAAAATCACCAACAAACTCATTTTCTGCCTTTAAAGAACCATATTCATTCAACTCCCTACTATACACATCACGATTCCCATAACTTCCACTTATTAATTCACTTTCCCCACGAGTATATATGTCTACGCCAAGGCAAAACAGCCACGGTTCATTTTTCCACACAGTCCGCAATGAAGCATAAGCAGCATTAACCAAACTTTCAAAACCATCCTTGTCAACAAAATACTCTTGCGCATTTATATTACTACGATTTTCTTCTTCCAGAAAATCAGCACAAGACAGCATACCTAATGAAAGAAAAATACAAGCAGTATATAATTTTATCAGTCTCATATTTCAATCGTTTTTAATTATTAAAATTCTATTTTGGTACCAATCAGATACGTTGTATAACCGGTAACAGTACCCCAAGTATTTTGAGTAGCCCACTCCGGATCAAATCCTTTATATGAAGAAAAAGTAAACGGATTATTAGAGGTAAAATACAAACGTGCATTTTTAATACCAACTTTCTTCGTCCAACTCTTAGGTATATTCCAACCCAAAGTTATACTTCCGACTCGTACAAAAGAAACATCAATATAACGCATCGCATCATAGTATTTTCCTTTATTGCCAGGTTGTGGGTATTCATTGGACGGATTATTTTCAGTCCAGTAATCCACATCCAGCTGATTGTAATTACCTTCAAAAGTCATGAAAGACGACATAAAGGCATCCTGTACCTGCGCGCCTTGTTGGGTATAAAGATAAACAGACAAATCAAAATCCTTATAACGGAATGTACTAGTTATGCTTCCAATCCATTTCGGAGAGCGTTGCCCCAATATCTGCTTGTCATCTGCATCAATGACCTTATTACCGTCTATATCACGTACCTTTACCTGACCCGGTTTTTGACCATACACAGCAGCCTGATCAGCCTCATCTAACTGCCATATACCATCAAATACATAATCGTAATTCACATCTATCGGCTCACCTATAAACCATTTATTGCTGACATCATCTTTCTTACCGCCATAAAGTTCAACCAATTCATTACGATTTTTACTAAAAGTAAAGTTAGTTTCCCAAGTAAAATCCTTAGTCTGCACATTCACCGTGTTTAATTGAAGCTCAACACCCACATTACGCACATGCCCAATGTTGTCCCATATTGAGGCCCAACCACTTGTACTTGGCAACTTGCGTTCCATAATCAGGTCTTTGGCATCCCGTCTGTACACATCAATCGCTCCGTTTATGCGACTATTGAAGAAGCCAAAATCTAGTCCTACATTTATTTCATTGGTTTTTTCCCAAGAAAGATTTCGATTGGCCAACCTGTCCTTATAATAAGCTGGGACAGTAAGTCCACCGAAGTCATAATTTTTCAGAGAAATACCCGATTGCGTTCCATAGATGTCTACCGCATCATTACCTGTCGTACCATAACTTACACGAAGCTTCAAATTACTAAGCTGTTCAAAGCCATTCAGAAAATCTTCTTCAGACACACGCCAAGCCAATGCAGCAGAAGGGAAGAACGCCCACTGGTTTCCTGCTGCCAAGCGGGAAGAACCATCATAACGGCCAGACAAAGTCAACAAATAACGCTCATTAAACGAATATTGCACACGACCTAAAAAAGAAGCCAATGTGCGTTTCTCAAAATTCGTAGTTGATTTCGTGGCATTACTTAACCCTGAAGCTCCTAAATTATACCACGAACTATTGTAAGAAAACCCTTTGGCACTTTGATTCGAATATTCCCATTCCTCCATTTGGATACTCTGCACGAAACTTAAATTCAAATGATGTAATCCAAATAGTTTATCATACGTCACCTGATTGTCCCACACATACGACCAATACAAAGTTTGATTATAATCAGCAGTTGTACTTTCAGCTTTACCTGTAGAATTCTTCGAATCAGGCCCTATATAAACTCCTTCTCTTTTATAAATCATCTGTGGGGCAAACTGGCTTCTTAACGTCAATCCCTCTATCGGTTTCATCTGCAGATAAATATTTCCAAAGACACGGAAGCGCTTATTCTGTCGCTGCTCACCATCTTCCCCTGATTCTAAAAGAGGATTACTAACTACATCATTACGATAAACATGGTAAACCAGATTTCCCTCCTCATCATAAGGATATGCTACTCCTGGCAAACGATAAGCAGAGCGTAATGCCTCATAGCTTCCTATATTCTGCACACTATGAGTAAAATATAAGCTTCCTCCAGCTTCCCAGATTTTAGAGAATTTATGGTTTACATTCAAATGCATGTTATAACGGTCAAAATTCTGATTGGGAATCGTACCCTCTTCGTGTAACTGTCCCAAGCCAATAGAAAAAGTACCGTCCGCATTACCCCCCGAAGCTGTAATTGTATTACTATACTGCTGTCCATTGCAAAGAATAAGATCCACCCAATCTGTATAAGTACCATTATCTATGCGTTCCCATTCCTCTGGAGTAAAAAATTCAGCATTGGAACGATCGGTACTTTTACCTTGTGCCTGAAACATTTCAGTACGGAACTTTACATATTCATCCATATTCATCATATCGGGTAAATTACTAGCCTTACGAATTCCCCAATATCCATCATAATTAATACTAACTCGGCCTTCTTTACCACGCTTCGTGGTGACAATAATTACACCATTCGCACCACGACTTCCATAAATAGCTGTAGCCGAAGCATCCTTTAATACGTCTATTTTTTCAATATCTGCCGGGTTTATATCACTTGCATCCGAATTAGTCGGAATTCCATCTATCACCCACAAAGGAGCATTGCTATTATTTATAGAACTAAGACCACGAACTACAATATTATAACTTCCTCCAGGACGAGCCGCATTTCTTGTAATGTTCACACCCGATATTTTACCTTGCATCGCATCAATGGCATTGGTCTGTGAGGCTGCAGTCAGACTTTCCGCATCCAATGACGAGACAGAACCCGTCACATCGCTTCGCTTTACACTACCATATCCCACTACAACGACTTCATCCATCACCTCTGTATCTTCCTTCAATGTAACAGCTAATGCCCCCTGCTTAATTTGAGAGGCAGCAAACTCCTGACTCTTATAACCAATATAACTAACAGCCAGTGTTCCACTTTCAGAAAGCTCCAGTGTATAATTTCCGTCAAAATCGGTCACGGTACCGTTGGTAGTTCCTTTTTCAACCACTGTAGCTCCAATGATCGGCTCCCCATTAGCATCCTTTACTGTTCCTGTTACCTTTTTTCTTTTTCCTGAAGTAACCTGCTGCTGGCTTCCTTTTTTGATTACAATATTTTTACCTTGAATTTCATACGATACATTCTGCCCCTTCAAAATCTGAGCAACCGCATCCTTCAACTGACTGGCATTAATTGAAACCGTACGGTCTGTATCCACATCACCAGCTATATATACGAAAGAATAACCACTCTTGGTTTGAAGTTCCGTCATCGCCTTCTTCACCGATACATTGCTCATTTTCAACGATATACTCTGTGAGTATATGCTTAGATTAAGGCATAGCAAAGCCCCGGCCATTAACATGGCTTTTTTTCTGTAATTCATAAGCTTAAATTTTAAGATTAAAAATTTCTGATAAAAGGCGTTTTACAAGGAATGTTTTATTACTTTTGCCACATTCCTTAGAAAACATCTTAAAAACTAACAAGTTAGAAAGAACTAAGGTATTGCCGGAGGAACTTCCCCTTCTTCCGGCTTTTTTTATGTTCTTTCGCCAAAAGCTAAATTAAGTATCTACTTTCTGCATAATCTTAAGGTCTTAGTGTGTTTAACAATCGGTTAATATAAGGTTATTTCCCGGTCTTTCTGCTTATAGCGTACTTTTCCGGTTTTCTCTAATGCTTCCAGAATATCTTTAATGCCCTGTTCACCACGACCAAAACTTCCATAAAAACGAAAATCTCGAAGAGAATCTGTAACAAAGGTTATATGTACATCATAACTACGTTCCAGTATCTTTACAACTTCCGGCAACGGCAATTCATCAAAGAACAACTTGCCGGAAGTCCATTCCAACACATTCTTTACTTCTTTTGTTTCCTTTTTCATGTGACCTTCCGCCTTATCCAACGTAACTTGTTCGTTCGGAAGCAGAATCATCTCTGCTTCTGTCCGCAAGCGATTATCTAATGCTACTTTTCCTTCCAACAAAGAAACGACTGCTTCTTCATCGTTCGGATAGTCGCGGAAATTAAACTTGGTACCTAATACCCTGACCGACAAGGAAGGAGTCTGTACATGAAACGAGAGTTTCTCATTACGCTCTACCTCGAAATATCCTTCTCCACTTAATTCCACTTCACGGTTGTCTACTCCAAAATCCTGCGGATAGACCAGACGGGAACCGGCATTCAGCACTACCAATGTACCATCGGGCAAACGAAGACGTGTCTGCGCACCAAGAGGAGCTTCCACCTCTACCTGGGTCAACGCATTTTGCAGGTTGCTTTCTCCCTGACGGTAAGAGAAGAAGGAAATAAGGCCCACCACCAACACTGCGGCCGCATATTTATAGATTGTTTTCCAATCTATGCCTTTCTTGGATTGCTTCTGAGCCGTACTTGCAGCCACCCGTTTCCGGAAGGTTTCAAAAGCGCGGTCGGCATCATAGCGCGTACGTTCTTCCTCCTGCACGGCAGAAAACCAGATTTCCTGCTGCTGCATGAAATAACGTCGGTTTTCTTCAGAACTGGCAATCCATGCGTCCAGTTCTTCGCGTGCTTCCTTGCTCAGACCTTTACTAAGAAAAGCGGCAATCAGTTCGTCGATATGTGAATTTCTTTCTTCCATTTTCAGGGTTTCTATAGGTGAGACGAAATTTTCGCCTGAGCGGGTAGGCGAAAAACGTAATTTTTTTATTTGAAAGTCGAAAAAAATAAAATCAGGATAATCAAATATTTCCCGAGTTCTGAGTGAAGAGATGATAATGCACTCTTTATGTGATACTTAACCGTATTAACAGAAATATTCAGCTCTGTAGCAATTTCTTCGTATTTTTTCCCCTCGAAACGACTTTTGATAAAAACTTTCCGGCAGACTTCCGGCAAATTCCGGATGGCATGATGAATTTCTTCTTCCAGTTCATGTTCCAGCAAACTTCCCAGAGGATAATCATCCGAGAGCAGATAACGCATCTCTCCTTCTTCCGGAATAGAAGAAAAAGCCACTTCCGTACGTTCTTTCTTAGAAGACAGGTAATCCATGCAGTGATTCCGCACGGCACGCACTAAGTAACTGCGTAAGGAAACTTGAATGTCGAGTGTCTCATGTACTTCCCACAGATGAAAAACGACATCTCCCACCAGCGTTTCAGCCAGAAAATCATCTCCCACATATTCACGCGCTATGTGACACAACAAGGCATAATGATGACGGTAGAGGTATTTATAAGCCTCTTCATTTCCTCGTTTCAGTTGCTCTATGATAATTCGTTCCGTAATTTCCATCTGTGTGTTGTAGCGTAAATTCAGTTTATTCAAACATTTTCCGATAATAGGCGGCTTTATCTGTTATTTGTTTCCATTGTTCTATCCCATTGATGGAAGAAGAATGCACCCGCTCATAAAACGCGATTTCCTCATGCAGCGAACAGAAATCATTTTGCATCAGTGAAAGGTTCAGTGCTTTTTCAATTCGAGCAAAACCATACATCAGAGAATCTTGTGCTACCTGCTGAATTTTTATTGTATAGGCAGAATCAGCTCGCAGGAAATCTCTTCGGGCGGTAAGCGTATCTCCCTTATAATCTTCGAGTACGGCTTTCAAGTGCAGTAATTCGGACGACATGGAATCGCTCATACATCTATCCATTTCACGCAACAAGTCCAATACTTCCGACAGGCGCCAGCTCTGCAACAAATAGCGATATTTCAACAGATAAGTCTGCTTGTCAGGATGCAAAGCAATCGCACTGTCCAGTTTTTGACGTATAAGTGAGTCATGGATGCATACTTGCGGATGCGACTTGTCAATTGGCCGATTCCAAAACAAAGAATCACTTTGCATCAAGCTGTCAGCCTCCAGCACAAGTGCATGCACAACTTTTTGTATATCAGACGCATCATCTGATTTCTCATGCATACATGCAGAAACGATTCCAGTCAGACAACCAGCCATTAAAAAGAGTTTTGCATCCATAGTCGAAGATTGGTTTTGCGCAAAGTTAATTTTTTCATTTATACCAAACATAAAAATGCAAAAGAATCTAAACAAAAACAGAAATCTCCCTACGAAAAAAGTCATTCGCCAATAACAAATTCTCTGTTTCACACTGTGGGATACAAAAACTACAGTGTGGGATATATATTTCACAGTGTGGGATACAAATCCCGCACTGTGAAACAGAGAATATAACAAGACAAAATGGAGTATTCACAGAAGCATCTGAAAACTATATCTGGTGAGATTCAGGTTATTTCTTCAGACTTCTTTTTACTACTGCAGGTATGCCGGCTGCCAGAGAATCATCGGGAATATCTTTAGTTACGACACTGCCTGCTGCAATGATACAGCGATTGCCAATGGTCACTCCCGGACATACTACCACATTTCCGCCCAACCAGCAGTCCTCACCTATCGTAATGGGATAGGCGGTTTCCTTTTCTTCACGGCGCTCCACATAATCCATGGGATGCTGAGGTGTATAAAACTGACAATGGGGACCTATCAGAGTATGTTTCCCGATACGGATATAGCCTCCGTCGAGCATGATACAGTCATAGTTCATAAACACATTTTCCCCTAAAATGATACCTGTACCATGGTCACAATGGAAAGGCGGACAGATGGTAGTGCTTTGCGGAATACCGGGAATCAGTTCTTCTATCACCTGACGGTAGTCTTCATCACAAATGGTCATGGAGCGCAAACGGGCACAAACTTTCTTGGCGTGTACCAGACTGGCATGTATTTCAGGATCGGAAAAATAATAGAGCTCCTGACTGCGCATTTTTTCGTATTCTGTTTTCATAGGCTTTAACACTAAAATTACCAGATTCAAAGGTAGAGGGATTTTTGTTTATTTGCAATGAGATTTGACAGGCATTAAAAATACATTAAATTTGTAAGTGAAAAACATAGAAAGCACTCACTAGCATGAATACACATTATACATTACAAAGTTTTTTTTCTACTTATTACCTTATTATTCGTTTATACATCAGAAGTAACAGCTTTATATTATTCTCGCCCGACTTCACAAACAGAAAAGCCCCGTGTAATCGTCACTACTGACGGAGAAGCTGATGACAGAGCCTCGATGGTTCGTTTCCTGCTTTCTGCTAATGAGTTTGATGTGGAAGGAATCATCAACAGCAGTTCACAATTCCACTGGGAAGGCGGCAAGGGATGGAATGCCTTTCACCCCGTAGAATGGATACGGGAATACATTGAATACTATAAGAAGGTGTATCCCAATCTGCTCCTGCACGACAAAAATTATCCTTCACCGGAATATCTGTTGAGCAAATGGAAAGTAGGAAATATTAAAGGGGATGGAGAGTATCGGGAACGAACCGAAGGAGCACAGTTTATCGCAAAGGTTCTTTCTATGAAATGGAAGCAATAAGGGGTTGTTGGTCAGCAAGAGAACTGGAGCGGCAAATCAATTCCCTCTATTACGAGCGCAGCGGATTGTCGAAAAACAAAGAAGCCTTATCTGCTTTGGTGCAACGGCAAGCCATGCCGCTGCAGCCCAAAGACATTATTAACACGCCCGTTACGTTGGAGTTCTTGGGATTGAACGACCGTGCTTTGGTAACGGAAAACGACTTGGAGCAATCCATTCTGGACAACCTGCAACGCTTCCTGTTGGAAATGGGACATGGCTTCTGCTTCGAAGCACGCCAAAAGAGAATCCTGATAGACGGGGATTATTTCTTTGCCGACCTCGTGTTTTACCACCGCATTTTGAAATGCCATATCATCGTGGAATTGAAGATAGACAAGTTCCGCCACGAATACGCTTCGCAACTGAACCTATATCTTAACTACTTCAAGGCGGAAGTGATGCAACCCGACGACAATCCGCCTGTCGGCATCCTGCTTTGCACCGAGAAGGGCGACACGTTGGTAAAATACGCCACTGCCGGATTAGACCCGAACATCTTCGTGCAAAAGTATATGATAGAACTTCCCACTGAAGAGGAAATTAAGAAGTTCATTTCAACTGCAAACTATTAGCAATAAAAAACACTACTGGCGAAAAGAAGGAAAGCCATTCTTTCTCTTTTCGCCAGCACGTTTATTACTGCCAACAAGAATAGGTTTAGGTTAGTTTGGATGTATATACAAAAGACAGAACTAAACCGTAAATGCAGACGATAATTATAGCAAGTCACTTATGATACATTCTGTTCTTCCAAGACTATATTAGCATCATTATCGCATTTTTCAGGCTTAATCCGCTCTATACGACGAATATGTTTTGCCCTATTAGCTATAATTAACGGTACACGCTCGACAACAACAACCGATGTGTCAAGCCCCAACGCACTCGGTTCTCCAATGCCTATCTTTCTAATTAAGGCATAAAGGCTCATCAGCAAATTTTGTCGGCGGTTACGGGAATCTTCAGGATAATATATCCGGTGGATAATAATAAAGCGAAAATCACCCGGTATGCCATTCTTATGCAATGAAGGATAAGAGCTTGTTAGTTCTACTTCACCATCCGCAACAAGGTCATCAACTACTTGTCGTAAATAAAGGCTCACGCGCGGTTCTATACGAAAACCTATACGCATGGTTATACTAAACAATGTCCCTTTTATTAATGTGGAACAATTATATTCAAGTGTGTCTGGTGTATCCACAAATTCAAGGTTAATAAGCCAATAATGATCTGCCCGTTTAGGCTGCTTATTAATTATGGAATACAACAATTTATCGTCCACACAACCTTCTTTGTCTGCATGATTCACATAGACAAGATTAGAAGCATATTTGGATATGCTTTCGTCCGCCTTAATATCAGAAATAATGTTGTAGTATTCACTTAACCGTTTGGAAGACATATGTTTTCGACGAATTTTGTTGGCACTTACCCATACAAACATGATAAAACATAATAATCCACCTATTAACAGCGTAAACCAACCTCCGACCATAAATTTGGACAGGTTTGCAGCAAGGAAAATACCTTCAATAACACAATATCCGCCGACAAACAGTATTGATAGAATGCGTGGAATGTTATGCATATGCAAATAGAATCCCAACAACAATGTTGTCATCAACATTGTAATAGTTATGGCAAGTCCATAAGCGGCTTCCATGTGGGTGGAATCTCGAAACAACAATATAGTAAATATTACTCCAATATACATTACAAGGTTTACCATTGGAATAAATGACTGACCTTTTACGTTGGTAGGGTGCTTAATACGCATACGAGGCCAGAAATTCAAGTTCATAGCTTCACTCAATATGGAAAATGAACCGCTTATTAGAGCTTGGCTCGCAACAATAGCTGCCCCGGTAGCCATTGCTATGGAAAACAACAGTATTTCTTGTGGCATGATTGAATAAAATGGGTTCACTGTACCTTCTGCACTTTCCGGATGATGCAATACCCACGCTCCTTGCCCCAAATAATTTAGAATAAGCATCACCTTTACAAATATCCAACTGACCGTAATATTTCGTCTGCCACAGTGCCCTAAATCAGAGTATAAGGCTTCTGCACCAGTGGTACACAAGAAAACGGCACCCAATATCAGAAACCAGTGGGGGGATTCCACTAATAACCGTATGGCATAGTAAGGATTGAATGCCTTGAATACTTGAGGATAGGAAGTCAGACTGATAGCTCCGGCGATTCCAAGAAGCAGGAACCAAAGTAGCATAAATATGCCAAATGACCGTCCTATATTTTCTGTACCAAAACGCTGAACGAAAAATATAATGGTAATAATGGTCAGTGTAATAGGAATCACAGGCAGATGCGGACTGATACTTTCAAGTCCTTCTATGGCAGTTGTGACCGTAATGGCTGGAGTGATAATACCATCAGCAAGCAAAGTGCTCGCACCGATAATGGCAATGATGTAAATCCACCTTCTTCTGTGGCGGCGTAAAAGGGCATAAAGCGCAAGTATGCCACCCTCTCCGTTATTGTCGGCACGGAGAGCCACCAGCACATATTTCACCGTAGTCTGAAGAGTAAGCGTCCATATGATACAAGACAATGCGCCTAAAACATAATTTTCATCAAGAGCTTCTCCAGTATGAATGATGGCTTTCATAACATAGAGTGGCGATGTTCCAATGTCACCAAAAACAATACCCAATGTGATGAGTAACCCGGCAAATCCAAGTTTATGTTGAATATTGCCTTCTTTTGATAGGTTTGCCATAAAAAGTAGTTTTTTGTTCTACATATATTTGTTTTCCTTTTAAGCGGCGCAAATATAAAATAAAATCTTAACAATAAGATTTCACTTTTCTTTTTTCGTGAAAAATATCATATAAACCTTGACGATGGTCAAGGCTTGTCTAAAAAAATAGTCTGTTTGAATTACGTATAACTATTAAACTCAAAAGCCGAAGTTATGGGACTTATCCTTCACCTCGGCTTTTTGCTATTTACTGATTTCCTAACCTATCAGCTTCCTTTTTCAACTGCTCAGCCTGCTCATTAAGCAGCTTTGCCCGTTCCAAGGCTTCCGCCTGCCTGCGGCAACGTTCCTCAAAATCTAGTACCGAATCCGTCAGGTTGCGGATAAAACGCTCGTCCCGCTGCCACTTGAACTTGTTCTCCAGCCTTTCAAGGGTGCTGCAGTCCGCCTGTCCCTGCATCAGCAGATAACGGTATTTCATGTCGTTGTCCTGCAACTGCCCCATCCGTTCAGCCAGACGGACATTCAGGAACAGGGAAGTCGCACAGACAACCAGCCCCGCCGAAAAGAGAAACAGTTTCGGGCGTACCAAAGAAGCGACTTTGTCATATATCCGACGATAAAACGGTACAGGCTTGTTCTCCTCTTTTTCGACCGTATTCTCTGCACGGTAGCGTTCCATTGTTTCCAGCATTTCTTTAAGGCAACGGAAGGTGGCGACCACATATTTTCTGACATCCCCGAAAGATTGCCGTTGTTCCTGTCCTGATTTCCGCAGTTCGGCAAGCCGGGTCAGGATGTCTTGCAATTCTTTTTCGGGAACCGCCGGGTTCCTGCGTAACTCAGACAATGCCCGTTCTATAGCCTCCATCCGGGAAAGGGTTTCCTCGCGTCCGGCTGGCGTTACCTGCTGTAAATAGTCATTAAAAAATCCCCCAGGAAAATCATTAAAAAAGGGACCATACGAGTCATAAGCGTTAGCTTTGAAAAAAGCGAGTAAATGAATGATAAGTATGGATCCGACATCCTGCTGATGGAGCGTGGGCAGTCAAAGGCTGTTACGGGTAAGGAGCATCTGGAACGGAACGATTTTATCATTGAAAAGCAGAAAGCCGAGCTGCAACGCATGGATGCTGCCAAACGACACAAAGAAGAACAGATAAATCTTGCCGAACAGGAACTGAAACAGGTGAAATCAGAAATACGCACTGACAAGCTAAAGAAGACAGCCACCACAGCAGCGACAGCCATAACAAGCGGTGTTGCTTCTCTTTTCGGAAGCGGAAAACTGAAAGAACTGGAACATGCCAACGAAAAACTGCAAGACGAGGTCTCAAAACGGGACACCAATATTGAAAAATTGCAGAGCCAAATACAGCAGATGCAGAAACAGCATGATACGCAAATCCACAATCTCAGAGAAATGCACAGGCAGGAACTTGACATGAAAGAAAAAGAACTGTCACGGCTCGCCAGAATCATAGACAAGGCTTTCAGGTGGTTCCCGATGTTCAGGGAAATGCTACGCATGGAAAAGTTCTGTGCCATGTTGGGATTCTCTAAAGAAATGACTGAAAGTCTTATAGTCAAAAAAGAAGCCCTGAAATGCAGCGGTAAAATCTATTCCGAGCAGCACAGGCGGAACTTTGACATAAAGGATGATATTTTAAGAGTTGAAAACGACCCTGACGATGAAAGCAGGCTGAATCTGACAATAAACAGAAAGCCGATTGCCGACTGGTTCAGGGAACAATGGCACAGGCTCAGATACGGAACAAGACTGTCGCAACAAGAAGAAAGGAAAAGTAAAGGATTCAAATTATAATAAGTTTTACGTAAGTTCAATATAAAATTAAAAAATAAACAGTTGTCCGAAATTGACAAAATTTACATCAATGACGGACAACTGTTCAAAAAAGTAGTATGCCGTGATAGACTACAAAGAGTCGGCTATCGAACTTACGTTAAGTTTACATTCTTTTTTCATAGAAAAACTGTGTCAGCAAAGGTTTCATTTTATTCTTTGCTAACACAGCTCAACTTACACTTTCTATCTATAATTAAAACCTATTAATCCCTACTCAAGCCACTTTTGTCTTTTCTCGCTCTTCCTAAAACAGACATCTGGCCTGATTTTAAGTCATTGTAATCACACCAGCGGAAAAATTCCCTCAAAATCTCACGTTGAGTTTGAAATTCTGAGCATTTATGAGTTACTCCATAAATCTCATTATCCTTAGAAATGTAACATCCGGAAGGCATTGGAGAAATGGTCACATTTTTCGTATCGAACATAGTAGAACCGGTAATGTTACACTTCATTTCGCACTCACCACTATCATTGATCCGGAGCAAGTCCAAAGGGAGATTAGGTATGAAGAAATTGAAATCATATTTACCAGCAGCACCAGTAACATCAATCTTGACTTCTATGGCCAAAGCCCAAGGAGACATCCGAACAATATGGTCTAAACTCTTTCTCTTCTGTTCACAGAGTGCATATCGCCAATTGTTATTCGCATCCAATCGAGGCTCAAGCCATCGGATTATGGCACTCATGGCAGCTCCCTTATTGTTTTCCGTAAGCTTAAAGTTGACACTTTCTACATACCTCAGATAATAACGCTGGATATCAAGACGTACCGGATTTGAGTAAGGAAGTGACAGATAGGATGCCTCAAATTCAATAGGAACGGCCGTTTCTATATCTTCGGCTTTCAACGGGGTACTCATTGAATTTATAAGTTCCTGCAAATTCTTCCTATCCAAATAGCCGCTCGGGAAATTATCTTTGCCACCGTTTACAATGACTTGTAGCTTCCATTTACTTGAACCACCTGTACTTCCGTTCTTAACGTATTCTCCGATATCAAAGGAAGCATTATTCTTGTCTTCACATACAGCACATAGATAAGCAGCTTTACCATAGTATACGGTTTCAATAATAGCCGGAGGGTTGACCACACCATTAATACTACATTTTTCCCGCAGCTCACTTGAAGTAATATTTTGCAAGAAGTCACTACCTTCCTGATATACATCATCAATAGAAACCGAGAAAAGAACTTGTTTAAATTCTACTACAGTAATGCTGCGTGCCGAACTGAATAACGAAGCACTGAAATTGACTCCCTTGATGGTACCGCCAATATTAATGCCCTCTTTACTTTCAAAATTATAACATCTAGGAGAAGCCACTTCAGGCAAACGGAAGTTATGCTGCTTCACCCAATTTTTATACTTAATGATGAAACGGTCCATTGCCAACTTGACATTCATCTCTGTAGGATTTACATTCTTCAACATCGAGAAGTCATCCATTACTACACTAGGCACAAACGAGAGTGGCTTACGCTGGTTTTGTGAAAAGCGCAAAGCAATCGGACTGTTACTAAAAAATGTTTCATTGTTATTCACCAGCAAGATATTACCCAAGTAATAATTGCTTGTATTTAGAGGAAAGACAAAACGCACTACGTTCTGTTGTTCTGTCCTCGAACCACGTATATATGCCCCTTCGCGATTCGTTTCCATTACTGTAGGAAGGGTCGGAAGATTAGCCGAACCATCTACCAAATCTTTCGCCTGCCGGGTTAAGGTTTGAATAAGCGTATCAAGGGAGCTGTCAAACGGAACACTCGGTTTCGTTTCAGGGGGAGGAGTAGGTCTAACCGGACGCTCCGGTGTAAAAGACGGGCTACCCTTACCGATAGAAGGAGGAATATTACCGCAAGAAGTTTTATGTGAGGCTACCAATGGGTCTCCTTTATCACCTCCATAATGCCAGTGGTCATCTTCTCCCTTAAAGAACCAGTTTACCGTATCACAGCCTAAATTACCTGGTCTAAGCCAACCAATACAAATATCTTCATTCCAATCCATGTAATCGTGTTCGTATTCCAAATCACGGTCACGATGACGAACCTTTATATGAATCTGGCGAAGGTTGGTTGAAGGAATCAACACATCGGGATCCATATATTTTTTACAATACACCCGTCTCTCATTACCTAATCCCTCAGTAGTTCCTGTGAATATCCCGTACTTGCGCGTAGGACTATCTTTGTAAGAATACCATCCAGATACCATTACATTGTTCGACTTCAGAGTGTCGAATACCCTAATTTTAATTTTGTTTTCCATGATAAATGAATTTAAATTTAAAGTACCAAGTTTGTTTCAACCTATTTGTAAAGGCTCAACACAAAATAAAAAGTTTCATTCATGGACCATTAGGATATTTATTATCTTTTTCTTGGATTTTTGAAGTTTTCCAATATTCCCATTTTGGACTTTTGGGATAAATTTATAGTATATAATACTCATTTTCAATAATATAAAAATCCAAAACAAACAATATCGAGAAGTGTATTTATTTCAACTGTTTCCGATATTGTGAAGGGGTAAGATGAAAGTATTGCTTGAAAATTCGGGAGAAATAAGCATTATCCTCAAACCCACATTTTATGGCAATATCTCCTATCTGCATGTCTACACAAGAATCAAGCAACTGTTTGGCTTTATTCAAGCGGATTCGCATCAGGTATACGACAGTACTTTCTCCTGTGACTGCCTGTAGTTTACGCGTCAATTGTTGTCGTGTCATGCACATTTTTGAAGCAATCGTTTCCACATCCACTTGTCCTGTTTCCATTTGGCGATAAGTGATATCTGTCAATCTGTTTAGGAACTGTTGATCGGCAATGGCTAGCTGTTTCTCTGCATTAGTAAACTGCTGTCTGACAGCATAAGCATATTTACTTCTCAGCATCCTACGCGAATCCAGCAGGTAGTCTACACGCACTAAAAGCTCTTCGGCATTGAAAGGCTTATAGAGATAGGCATCAGCTCCAGCTTCTATACCCTTAATACGGTCTTCTTCGGTACAGCGAGCTGTAATGACAATAACAGGTATATGATTCACCGTTTCACTTTCACGGATGCATCGAAGTAAGGCATAGCCATCCACTACGGGCATCATCAGGTCGGTCAGTATCAAATCGGGTACAAGCTCATAGGCTAGTTCTATACCAATTCGTCCGTTATATGCGTACCGGAGCGCATAACGTTCTTGCAACAAAGAACCGATATAATGTGCCACATCCAAGTTGTCCTCAACAACGAGAATCAATGGTGTATGTTCGTTAGATTCTTTCCCTTGAGGTAAGTTTTCCGACTCACCATCTTTAGTTGTCAGAGCTACCTTTTCTATCGTAATTTCATTCAGTCGGAAGTCAGGATACTCTTGTCCTTTATGAAAGAGTGGAAAAAACAATGTAAAAATAGTACCTATCCCCACTTTGCTTTCTACTTCAATCGTTCCATTCATACTCATCACCAATTTTTGGACAAGTGACAACCCGATGCCGCTACCTACCTCTTTCACCTTCTCTTTATTTCCTTGATAAAATAAATCGAAAATATGAGGCAAGTCTTCTTCTGCTATACCTTTTCCAGTATCGGATACATGAATTTCTAGCATATTGTCAGTCAGATCGGTATCAATACAGATTTTTCCGTAAGCAGGCGTATAGTTTAAAGCATTAGAGATGAGATTTCGTAGAATCTTTTGAAGATAGTCAGGTACAAAATCCATATTGACTGTGTTTTGAGAGGGCAAAAACTGCAATTCAATGCGTTTCTGACGAGCCAGATCTTGGAAACTTTCCACCAGCATGTGCAGATAAGGTACGACGTTTCCTGTTCTCCACTCCGGATTACCTACAGCCGACTTAACTTTTGAGATATCCAGTAACTGATTGACAAGGTCCAATAAGTTGTTTCCCTGTCGGGTTATATATTGTCCCAAGGATTGCAAATCTTGCTTTAAGAAAACTGTTCCGTTCTCAAGTAAACGACTATATCCTAAAATAACGGTCAAAGGGGTACGAAACTCATGCGTAATGTTTGTGAAAAAGTTAGAGCGGATTTCTTCTACATGCTGCATCATACGAATCATTTTTCGACGGGAATGGAGAAAATACCACAAGAATCCAATCATGGTAACTGCCAATAAAATGATAGCCAAGGAAGCTATTAACAGGTAATTATGCGTGCGTCGCTCGTTTTCATACGAACGTTCCAGTACATTGATTTCATCTCGATGCCGGTCGCTGACAAATTGTATTCGCAGATTCTGGGCATGATGCAGGTTTTTGAAATTCATTACACTATCGGTATAGATTCGGCTTTGGATATAGTAATCCAATGCTTTTCTACAATCTCCTTTCTGATCATACCACTGATAGTAAAGGTAATATACTTGTGCCAGATGTTCTAAAGATTTAATATCCGTGGCTGTTTTTTTAGCTTGCTCTAAATAGGCATACGCCTTGCTATAGTCACCTTTTTTTAGATGGACTCGTGTCAGTGCCAGGCAGGATTCCAGCCAATGCCAACGGTCTTTGCTGCCGGCCATTATATCATAAGAGGCTTGATATTCCACTAAAGCGCTGTCCCACAGGCAGTCTTTTTCATACAGGCGGCCAAAAGAGTTGTGACATAGTGAAATACCTAGATCGGATTTGGCTTTTTGGTTTTGTTTCATAGAATGCTGGTAGTATATCCAGGCCGAGTCTGTTTGACCGTTGGATTCGAAAATAGCTCCCAAGTTGGCGTAGTTAATGGCTTGCCCTACAGCACTTCCCAATTGTTGTTCTCCTCTCAGGGCAATACGGAAAATACTGTCGGCTAACTGGCGATTATCCAGTGTCAGATAAATGTTTCCAATGCCATTTAATGATATTACCCGCTGTTTTTGAGTAAGTTTATCCGTTTTATTTTGCAACAGTTCACAGAAAGATAAAGCTCGATAATGGAATGTAGAGGCTTCTGTCAAAATACCTAGTCGCCGATAATTGGTCCCCAAATTATTCAGTGCCTGAATCAGTTCCAGTGTATCAGCCAGCAGGATAGCTTGTTCCATGCCCAATTTATGACATTTAACAGCATCCATAAAACGGTTTTCGGAACGGTAGCGTTGTCCTAAAGTCTTGCAGGTAACCATAAGACCATAATGATTGTCTTCTTGGATGAAGCGGTCACGGATCTGTTCCAACGAGTCCACTTCTTTTTGAGCATGGACCAAACTATCTATATATTGTCGCTCCCAACTGGCAATGTGTGTTTCTTCCGGCTGGATACAGGAGAAGAAAGTACAACTGATCAGCAGGCAACACATTATGAATGTTGTACACGGACGGAGAATCAATATTTTTTTTAGTGACGTATTCATTAATTTCTTATTGTAAATTAGTATTCGGTAGATTATATAAGCAAACTACAAATTTTTATTAAAATATAAACTTAATTCTGCAAGTACTATAATGACAAAAATAAAACAGCTAAACAGTTGAAAGCTAAAAGATTTTCAATATATATGGAAGCAAATAAAAAACATAGGTCCTTTAACTGTGAACAAAAATAAGTATATTATTGGCTAATGCCAAAAGTTATTTTCAAAAATGATACCAGCTATCCCCTGCCACGGGCCTTTATATTGTTCCTTATCTGTTTAGAGGTTCTTTGTTTCAAGAGTAAGACTTCACCAACTGGCAACTCTACATATCTGCAGGAATATGGAAGAGATGCAAAATTCATCCATTTAAAAACTACCTTTAGTATCAGGATATTGTTAGGCAACAGTCGGATTATCTTGGTAATGGTATTTCTGTCAATTCAGATATAGGTAGAAAAGTCATTTATTTATTGCTTACTTTAATAAAGCCTTACGGAGTCATCTTTCTGTTGAGACTGTCGAAAATTTATGCGTAATATGGGTATCCCTCAGATTTTTACGTTGAGCCCCCGTTAACCCAAGATGACTGGGAACAATTTGGGAGCATACATACAAAAAAGAAAAGAACTAAATATTTGATTTACAAACACTTAGTTCTTTTTCTTGTACCCAGACCCGGGGTCGAACCGGGATGGATGTTACTCCACTGGTGTTTGAGACCAGCGCGTCTACCGATTCCGCCATCTGGGCATCATTTCTGATTGCGAGTGCAAAGGTACACATATTTTTCAATAGTGCAAGGAATACGGTCAAAAAAGTTGAAAAAAAGTTTTCTAACACTATTTAGAATCCTTTTCGGGGGTTTCTTACAAAATAAACCCTATCTTAGCATCAAACTTTAATGCCAGCATTAACCATGGACAGTAAAAATTTTTATTGCATCATCATGGCCGGAGGAACCGGGCGTCGGTTCTGGCCATACAGCCGGAAAGCCTTACCCAAACAATTTCTAGACTTTTTTGGAACTGGCCAGACACTCTTGCAGCAAACTTACGAAAGATATAAGCAGATTCTTCCTGCTGAGAATATTTTCATTACGACTAACCAGCATTACAGAGAACTGGTACTTAACTCGCTTCCCGGGTTCAGCGAATCTAACCTGATTGTGGAAGAGGAACACCGGAATACGGCACCTGCCATTGCATACGCATCGTATGTCATTCAAAAAATCAATCCGGATGCCAGCATCGTAGTAGCTCCTTCCGATCACTTGATTCTAAAAATGGATGAGTTCAAACAGGACATCTTGAAGTCGCTGGAATTTGCATCCCACTCGGACAAGCTCCTGACATTGGGCATCAAGCCCAGCTATCCGGAAACGGGTTATGGCTATATTCAGGTTTCCGAAGAAAAAGAAGAAGATTTCTACAAAGTCAAGACATTCATTGAGAAGCCGTTACGGGAATTTGCCGAGGTATTTGTACAAAGCAATGAGTTCTACTGGAATTCCGGCATCTTTGTATGGCACGTCAAAACGATAATGAAGGCATTCCATGAAATGATGGCGGAAGTATGTCCGCAAGTGGAATGTGACATGCCGAAATTCAGTACCTGCCCCAACAGCTCTATTGATTATAGCATCATGGAAAAGGCTGACAATGTATATGTACTGCTTTGTGACTTCGGGTGGGCGGACATAGGTACATGGAATGCATTGTATGATGCTTCTCCCAAAGACGAAAATCAGAATGTGACGACGCACAGTAATGCGTTGCTATATAACTGCAAAGACAATATCATCATGACTCCCAAAGATAAATTAGTGGTTGTACAAGACTTGGAAGGGTATCTGGTAGCAGAACAGGGGAATGCCCTGCTTATCTGCAAAAAGGATGACCAAAATGCTATCCGGAAGTTTGTCAATGATGCAGAAATGAAATTTGGCGAGTTGTATTCATGAGTCACGGTAAACCTTCTCACACATAAAATAATGGCCTGTCTTTCCACAAACAGAGAGACAAGCCATTCTTTTTATAGCGACCAGACTTAATACTCAAAGGTAATTCCCAACGTAGGGAGTAACGTGCCACTCTCCTGCCGGATGGATTTCATGACATATCGTTGCTCACTCAGCGGTGCGGAAGGATTCTCAATCTGTCCCGTACTCATCAGAGCATCGGGCTGACGCAGCTTGCTGGCTGTAATGTTCTGGATATCGAGATAAAAGCCTAACATACATTTTTTCAGATAGAAGGTTTTATCTACCCGCACATCCAGTTGTCCGAAGACCGGCAAACGCTCCTGATTATAGCGGCTATAATCATAGTAAGCACGTCCTTGCACATTCCATGCTTCCACCAGCGAAGATTTTTCCACATCGTAAGGCGTATAAGGAGAGCCACCTATGCAACTGACTTTAGCTCCTAAACTCCAATGTTTAGGAAAGTTATAGGTGCCGCTCATATTCAAAATAAAACGGTTATCCCAGGCGGAAGGTACATAGCTTCCTTGCTCGCCATCCTTGAATTCACTCTTGAAAATAGTCAGTGAGGAAGAGAGATTCAGCTTCTGGGTTAACAGCCACTTGAACATCAGTTCTACTCCGTACGAGCGACCTTTTGCCTCGGAAGAGAGTGCTTCATTTCCGATGGTTCCATAATCATTTCCTTTGCAGGAAAGAGGTATCTGGTCGGACAAGGAGAAAGGCATGTGCCCGTATAATTTATAGAAGCCTTCCACTGACAGCTCCATATTTTCATTGGGTGTCCATGACAATCCCAGACTTTCCTGTGACACAGAAATGTAATCCAAGTGACGGTTGACATACTCTCCTTCTTCCCCTTTGAAGCCTAAAGCGGTATAAGAAGGAAGCTGATAATACAGTCCCACATGACCACTCAAAGTAAGCCCCTCAATCAACCGGTAGGATACTGACAAACGGGGGGAAAGCTGACGCCACAATTCCTTCATTTTATCGCTATAGTTATTTCCGTCGGTACGTACGCCCATGGAAGCCGTGAAACTTTTATCAGGAGCGGCATAATCGACTGAGGCAAACATTCCCCAACGCCAGAGAGACAAATCGGTATGGTAATCATATTCCCGCAGGGCATTGGTAAAGACCTTACGGTATTCATTGCTTTTGTAACGGGAGTAATTCAGGTCGAACCCGGCTTTTACTTTCCACACGCTCCATGAAGAGGTGTTTTCCATACGCAATTTGGTTTCCTGCTCGATAGAGCCCAGCCGCAGCGTCAGATTTTCTTCGCTACTTTCGTCATTGTCACGATATTTTACATTACGGTTGTTCAGATAGCTTTGACTTAATACGATTGACTGCACATGCCGCTGGGAATAATGACGGTACACACCTCCTACGGTATAGGTTTCCTGATTGATTTCGGGAAGGTAACTGAGCATATATTCAGCATCTTCTCCTTCAATTCCCAAATTGAGTTTCATGCGGTCAATTCCTCCAAGACCGAGCAAAGTCAGTTCGTTGTGGCTGTCAAAACGGGTTTTAATTTTAAAGGAAGCATCGGTATAGGCCGGAAGGAAAGGCAGGCCCAAGATTTTAAACAATGCCTGCAAATAAGACTGGCGTACCGACACCAAATAAGAAGTCTTGTTGCCAATATGTCCGTTGGAACTGAGCGAAACCTCTGAGGCACCTAAAGTTGCTTTCAGGGAATTGCGCTCCATGTCTCCATCACGCAGACTAAAGTCGAGCACACTACTCAGCGCATTACCCTTGTCGGCAGGAAATGCCCCGCTGTAAAACTTCACACTACGAATCAAATCGGCATCAATCAGTCCGACAGGACCTCCGGAAGCTCCTTGTGTACTGAAGTGATTGATATTCGGAATCTCTACCCCATCCAGGTAGAAACGGTTTTCAGAAGGACCACCTCCCCGCACAATCAGGTCATTGCGATAGCCTATAGGAGAAAAGGCTACTCCCGGATAATTTTGTACAACTTTCGAAATATCCCGGTTGGCACCCGGAGCTTTTTCAATCTCCTGCAAACCAATCACCCGAAGGCTGACAGGACTCTCCGGTACTTTCTGAAAAGGAGAAGCTGTCACAACCACCTCATTTAACGACGCATTTTCTTCCTCCAGTTCAATCTGTACATAAGGCGTCACGTGATTCACCCGATATTCCGGAGTCAGCTCCGTTTTATACCCAAGGAAAGAAGCTTGCAGACGGTAAATACCCGGTGGCACCTGAGTGATGAGAAAGTTTCCGTTGGCATCGGTAGAAGCCCCGATACCCAGTCCCACTACAAGCACATTCACAAACTCCAACGGCTGGCGGGTGGACTTGTCAATCACCACTCCTTTTATCTGATATTCGGTTGCAAAAACATTCCAGCACAGACAGCAAAGAAGAATAAAGAAAGAAATTCGTCTAATACGCATAGGCTACAATTCTAAAAGAAAACAGGCATGGTTTTCATGAATCTGTCCAACTGAAAACCACGCCTGAAAATACGAAGAATCCTTTATATCAAAGGTATTTTTGAGAAGAAAATTATTTGCTTTCAGCTTTCCAAGCAGAATTTATTGCATTGGCGATTTCAGTAAATTCTTCCTGAGAAAGTTTAAGTTTCGGATTAGAGAACAACATGTCTGATTCTTTCTGGATAGGAATCAGGTGAATGTGTGCATGAGGAACTTCCAGACCAATCACAGCTTCACCTACTTTCTTGCAAGGGAAAGCTTTCTGAATAGCCAGCGCCACATGCTTGGCAAACACATGCATCTGAGCCAGCTCCTCATCGCTTAAATCGTAGATATAGTCTACTTCCCGCTTGGGAACTACCAGCGTATGTCCTTTCACCAAAGGATTGATGTCAAGAAACGCATAAAAATTGGCATCTTCGGCTACCTTGTAGCTCGGAATCTCGCCCGCAATGATTTTACTGAATATTGTTGCCATATTGTTTAGATATTAAATAAGGCAAGCCCGCCAAAGCGGACCTGCCTTATACATTAAAATGATATACCCATAATTTCCAAAGAGATCTTTCCCTGTGGAATAGTGATTTCTGCTACATCGCCTACCTTCTTTCCTAACAAGCCCTGCGCAATCGGTGTATTCACTGAAATCTTACCCTGCTTCAGGTTAGCTTCACTTTCTGATACGATAGTGTAAGCCATCTTCATACCTGTTTTCACATTTTTCAGTTCCACACGGCTCAGAATCTGCACAGTGTCGGTCTTCAGTTTAGATGTATCAATAATCTTGGCATCACCGATGGTTGCCTTCAACTGGTTGATTTTCATTTCCAGCAAGCCTTGTGCCTCTTTTGCAGCATCGTATTCTGCATTCTCTGACAAATCGCCTTTATCACGTGCTTCTGCAATAGCAGCCACAATCTTCGGACGTTCCACCGATTCCAAATGTTTCAATTCAGCTACCAGTTTCTGATAGCCTTCTTCTGACATGTAAGCCATAATTTTTCTCCTTAAATATTCGTTATTAAATTATTTATTTTCAACAAAAGTAAAGGGCTGTTCAAAATAAGAACCGTTTATCACAAAAGTAAAGTCATTCTGAACGAAGAGTGAACCCTCCACAGGATGGGAAACAAACGGGTTCTTCACTTTGTTCAGAATGACAATCTGACAAATCAATTTTTATTTTGATACAGCCTCTCTTTCTCAGAGTCTTATATCTTGCGACAAAGATAAATCTTTTTACAATACCAGTCAAGTTTATCCGTACATGCTTTTCAACATGTTACAACAAATTCTTGATGGCTTCTTCCATATTTGTCTTTTCCTCCACACGCAAGCTTAACTCGTTATTACGGTTAACCAGGAATGCAGTAGGCAACTGGGTTACACCGTACAAGCTAAGATAGGTAGAATAAGGTCCTTGCGGGTCGCGGACACATATCCAGGGAAGATTATCTGCAGCTGTCTTCCAGAAATGTTCGTCTGCATCCAAAGAAATCTGATAAATCACCAGTCCCTGAGAAGCATATTTGTTATACAATTCACGCAAAGCTAAGTTACGCACTCCCGAAGCAGCAGAAGAATAGGCTGTAAAATCAATCAAGACAACTTTACCTTTCAAGTCTGTCAGGCGATGTGTCTTTCCATTCAAGTCCTTCAGCTCAATATCAATGATAGAAGCTTCCTGAATCTTGTCAGCCGGAAGTGTCACATCTTTTACCTGGGGCGTGCGGGTATTTTTCATACCTTTTATTACCATATTATAAAGGTTGCGTGAACGGTCGGCATGAGGATACAAGTTGTTCAAACTGGTAGCTACTGCCGCAAAGCATTTCACATCTTCCTTACTGGTCAACGGATCAAAAATCATATAGCCGTTCAACTGCTGGAACAAAGCAAAATAAGCGTATGCCTTGTTAGGAGCTGCAAAAATATAATTGCGCTTTACCTGATCTTTATATGCATTTACCAATGAGAACAGACTGTCTTGAGCTACTCCGGCAGGAAGTCCGGACTGTCCTAATTTATTCACCTGCTCCTGCAAGTTTGCCTGAAGCAGTACCAGTTCCTTTATCTTCTGGTTATTTTCTGAACCCTCCACCTGATAAGCGGTAGCAAAACCGGAATTATCGGCTTTCACTGTTACAGTTTCAGTAGAGTCAACAGAGAAATTAATCACCTGATTATCCAGTCGAAGCCGATAAAAATCAGGAGAATCCGGGCGAGCACCCGAAAAGTGAAACGTTCCACTCTCATCCAACTTGACAGAATCGACTTTTACTATACCTTCCAGGCTGGTATGCTCCAGATACAACATCTTGTCGGCTGCACCCGATACCGTTCCCTCTACCTTGAAAGCAGGCTCATTGTGACATGCCATCAGTCCGGCCGACAGCAATGCCGTTAACAGATAAGTATTTCTTCTCATACCTGATTTTCTTTAATCTCACATTCTTATGTAAATTCAAGGTGCAAAGATACGGCTTTTCATGACGTCACAAAGTTTTTAAAAGATAAATCCATCATCCAACCGACGAAAACCGTTGTTTTTACGACAAATTATTATATAAAAAGCACTTCATACTGAAACTTTTACATAAATACCCGCTTTTATCCATAATAAAACATTATCTTTGTACGCTTTTTTAGATGAAATAATATTAAATCAATTTTTATGATCAATCCTATTGTTAAGACGATCGAGCTGAATGATGGAAGAACCATCACACTCGAAACGGGAAAGCTGGCAAAACAGGCAGATGGTGCTGTTATGCTACGCATGGGTAACACCATGTTGCTGGCTACTGTTTGTGCAGCAAAAGATGCAGTTCCCGGTACAGATTTTATGCCTCTCCAGGTAGAGTACAGAGAAAAATACTCCGCATTCGGACGTTTCCCCGGTGGCTTTACCAAACGTGAAGGAAAGGCTTCAGATTACGAAATCCTCACTTGCCGTCTGGTAGACCGCGCATTGCGCCCTCTGTTCCCGGACAATTATCATGCTGAAGTTTACGTAAATATCATACTTTATTCTGCTGATGGCGTAGATATGCCGGATGCACTGGCTGGTCTGGCTGCTTCTGCCGCACTGGCTGTTTCTGACATTCCGTTCGGAGGTCCGATTTCTGAAGTACGTGTAGCACGTATCGACGGTCAGTTCGTTATCAACCCGACATTCGAAGCACTGGAACGTGCTGACATGGACATCATGGTTGCTGCTACTTATGAAAACATCATGATGGTGGAAGGCGAAATGAAGGAAGTTTCTGAACAAGACTTGCTGGAAGCCATGAAGTTTGCTCACGAAGCAATCAAGGTTCACTGCAAGGCTCAGATGGAACTGATGGAAGAAGTCGGCAAGACTGTAAAACGCGAATATTGTCACGAAGAAAATGACGAAGACCTGCGCAAGGCTGTACACGATGCTTGCTACGAAAAAGCATACGCCATTGCAAAATCAGGCAACAAGAACAAACACGAAAGAGGAGATGCTTTCGATGCTGTTTGCGAAGAATTCAAGGCTCAGTTCTCTGAAGAAGAACTGGAAGAAAAGGGTCCGATGATTGACCGCTACTATCACGACGTAGAAAAAGAAGCAATGCGTCGTTGTATCCTTGATGAAGGCAAACGTCTGGACGGTCGTGCTACTACAGAAATCCGTCCTATCTGGTGCGAAACCAGTCCGCTGCCAGGTCCTCACGGTTCTTCTATCTTTACTCGTGGTGAAACTCAGTCTCTGAGTACTGTTACACTGGGAACAAAGATGGACGAAAAGATTGTAGACGATGTACTCGACCAGCACAAAGAACGCTTCCTGCTTCACTATAACTTTCCTCCTTTCTCTACAGGAGAAGCAAAAGCACAGCGTGGCGTAGGCCGTCGTGAAATTGGTCACGGTCACCTGGCATGGCGTGCATTGAAAGGACAGATTCCGGCAGATTATCCTTACTGCGTACGCGTAGTTTCTGATATTCTGGAATCTAACGGTTCTTCTTCTATGGCTACAGTTTGTGCCGGAACATTGGCTTTGATGGATGCAGGTGTACCTATCAAGAAGCCGGTTTCAGGTATTGCGATGGGATTGATCAAGAATGCCGGCGAAGATAAATACGCTGTATTGTCAGATATTTTGGGAGACGAAGACCACCTGGGTGACATGGACTTCAAGGTTACAGGTACACGCGACGGTATCACAGCTACTCAGATGGATATCAAGTGTGACGGTCTGACTTACGATATTCTGGAAAAAGCATTGATGCAGGCTAAACAAGGACGTGAATACATCCTCGGCAAACTGACTGAATGCATTGCAGAACCTCGCGCAGAACTCAAACCTCATGCTCCACGCATTGAAACTCTGACTATTCCGAAAGAATTCATCGGAGCTGTAATCGGCCCGGGCGGAAAGATTATCCAGGGTATGCAGGAAGAAACCGGTGCTACTATCACTATTGAAGAAGTAGACGGTGCAGGCCGCATCGAAATTGCAGGAACAAACAAGAAATGCATCGACGATGCAATGCGTATGATTAAGGCTATCGTAGCTGTTCCTGAAGTAGGTGAAGTATACACTGGTAAAGTTCGCTCTATCATGCCTTACGGTGCATTCGTGGAATTCCTGCCTGGAAAAGACGGATTGTTGCACATCTCTGAAATCGACTGGAAACGCTTTGAAACAATCGAAGAGACCGGATTGAAAGAAGGTGATGAAATTGAAGTGAAGCTGCTGGACATCGACCCGAAAACTGGTAAGTTCAAGCTGTCACACAAGGTATTGCTTCCGAAACCGGAAGGAATGACTGAAAATCATCCGAAGCGCGAACGTCGTCCGCAGAACAACCACAAGGATAAAGAATAATCTACTTATATATCCTTTAACCCCAAAGGCTGCCCTCACCGGCAGCCTTTTTTATTTGATACCACCACACACAAAAAGACATTTTTAACATCCCTCCTGAACCATTCTGTTTTTATTTTCGTACTTTTGGGTAAATGAACTTTAAATAGCTATATTATGAACGCAAATCCTGTATTCAGTTTGCACATCCCGACCAAAATTTTGTTCGGATGCGGAGAGTTAAGAAAGTTGGCGACTGAAAAGTTACCCGGCAAGAAAGCCCTGATTGTCATCTCGTCAGGAACCTCCATGAAGAAATACGGCTACCTCGACAAAGTCGTTGAACTGTTGCAAGAAAACAATACGGAATCTGTTGTCTATGACAAGATTCTGCCCAACCCGATTAAATCTCACGTAATGGAAGCTGCATCTGTCTGTCGTGAACAGAAATGCGATTTCATCGTCGGACTTGGCGGAGGAAGCAGCATTGACTCTGCGAAAGCCATTGCCGTCATGGCCTGCAACGACGGAGATTACTGGGATTACATCCCGGCAGGCAGCGGAAAAGGACGTCCTGTAACCAAGGCACTGCCCGTGATTGCCATTCCTACCACTGCAGGAACAGGTACGGAAGCCGACCCGTGGAGTGTGATTACCAATGAAGAAGCAAAAGAAAAAATCGGCTTCGGAAGCACACTGACTTTCCCTGTACTTTCTATTATTGATCCGGAATTGATGGTTTCCATCCCTCCGCATCTTACAGCTTATCAGGGATTTGATGCCTTCTTCCATGCTGCCGAAGGTTTCTTAGCAAACTGCGCCACTCCTATCAGCGACTTGTATGCCCTTGAAGCCATTCGTTTATTGTACAAATACCTTCCGGTAGCCGTAAAAGACGGACGTAACCTCAAGGCACGCGCCAAAGTAGCATGGGCCAGCACATTGGCCGGACTGGTAGAAGCCACTTCCTGCTGCATTTCCGAACACTCTATGGAGCACGCCATGAGTGCCTTCCATCCGGAACTGCCGCACGGCGCCGGACTGATTGCCATCAGCGAAGCATATTTCGAAACATTCCGCAACGACTGCATGAAACGTTACATGAAAATGGCCGAAATCATGACTCAGCAAAAGAGCAACCGTCCCAGCGATTTTATTGATGCACTGGTACGCATGCAGAAAGAATGCAACGTATACCAATTGAAGTTGAGCGACTGGGGAGTGAAAGAAGAAGAACTTCCTCTCATGGTACAAAACGCACGCGACACCATGGGTTCATTGTTTACCCTCGACCCGCGTCCGCTGACCGACGAAGAAGTGTTACAGATTTATCAGAAATCTTTCCGATAAATACCGGAGTCAGATACAAAAAAAGGAGGAACAAACATTCCTCCTTTTTTTGTATCTCAGTTTTAAAACTTTTAAACCTGTGCCATAGCCTGTTCCAGGTCGGCAATAATATCGTTGACATTTTCAATACCGACAGACAAGCGAATCAAATCAGGAGCTACCCCCGCTTCAATCAGCTGTTCATCTGTCAACTGACGATGTGTATGGCTGGCCGGATGCAACACACAAGTACGCGCATCTGCCACGTGAGTTACAATACAAGCCAGCTTCAGACTATCCATAAATTTGATAGCCTCTTCACGAGTTCCTTTCAAGCCGAAAGCAATCACGCCACAAGAACCGTTAGGCATATATTTCTGAGCCAGTTCATAATACTTATTGCTCTTCAATCCGCAATAGTTTACCCATTTCACTTTCGGATTTGCTTCCAGCCATTCCGCTATTTTCTGTGCATTTTCACAATGACGCGGCACACGCAAATGCAATGTTTCCAGTCCCAGGTTCAACAGGAACGCATTCTCCGGTGACTGTATAGAGCCCAAGTCGCGCATCAGCTGAGCAGTAGCCTTGGTCATATAAGCCATCTTTCCGAAAGCCTTTGTGTAAGTAAGTCCATGATAAGACTCATCAGGCTGTGTCAATCCCGGGAATTTGTCAGCATGTGCATCCCAGTCAAAATTACCGCTATCTACAATGGCACCTCCCACACAAGTGGCATGTCCATCCATGTATTTCGTAGTAGAATGTGTCACGATGTCTGCGCCCCATTCAAAAGGACGGCAGTTAATCGGAGTAGCAAAAGTATTATCCACAATCAAAGGCACTCCGTGTTTATGGGCAATACGGGCAAATTTCTCAATATCGAGCACATTGATACCCGGATTAGAGATTGTTTCTCCGAACAAACATTTGGTATTCGGACGGAAAGCCTTTTCTATTTCTTCTTCCGGAGCATCCGCATCAATAAAGGTACACTCAATACCCAGTTTCTTCATCGTTACAGCAAACAGATTAAATGTACCTCCATAAATGGTAGATGAGCAGACAAAATGGTCGCCTGCCTCGCAAATATTAAATACGGCATAGAAGTTAGCAGCCTGACCCGATGAAGTCAACATAGCTCCTACACCTCCTTCCAATGCCGCAATCTTGGCAGCTACGGCATCATTCGTCGGGTTCTGCAAGCGAGTATAAAAATAGCCGCTGTCTTCCAAATCGAAAAGACGAGCCATCTGTTCACTGGTATCATACTTAAACGTTGTACTTTGATAAATAGGCAATACACGAGGTTCTCCTTTTTTCGGAGTCCATCCAGCCTGTACACAAAGTGTCTCTTTGTTGAATTTCTGTTCCATCTTATATAATATTATTTATCTACAAATCATTCTGACGGACAAAAGTAAGAAATATTCCACCATTGATAGCAGATTTATGAAAAAAAGATGTACATTTGACGAAAACTTAAAAGCATTACTATGAACGCAGAATTCCAATTCAAGCACGAAATCCCTGTACAAATCCGTTTCAGCGATGTAGACCAATACGGTCACATGAACAATTCCGTCTACTTTTCCTTGTACGACCTGGCGAAAACCTCTTATTTTCGCGATGTATTTGGAGCTGAAGAATGCAATAAATTCAGTGTGGTAGTGGTCAACATCAATGCTGACTTTCTGGCCCCTGTTTTCTTCTCGGATGAACTGGTCATTGAAACAACCGTCATTCACCTGGGACACAAAAGCTTCACGATGCTGCAACGTGCATTCAACAAAGCCAGCGGTGTGCTGAAATGTCAATGCCGTACCGTACTGGTAGGATACGACAACCTGACCAAAGAGCCTATCGAAATTCCAGAAGACTACAAGCAAGCCATCTGCGATTACGAAGGCAAGACTTTAAGCGAACTATCGCAACCTTTACAATAAAAAAATCCTGCCGTTAGGGCAGGATTTCTTATGTTTATATAAACAAAGTTTATTCTTCCGGATTTTCTTCCATCTTCCGTTTCACAAACTTGATTTTCAAGTTGGCCTCTTTCTGTTCTTTCTTGATTTCTTCAATGGCAGACAACACACGTGCCAGTTCACTCAGTTCTGCAACTGCCTTCACATCATTCGGATGCATCACTGTCTTATAATTCCGGTCGCCGATAAATTCCAGACGGATGTTTTTCTTATCACGATTGGCTACCAGAAATGCAATCACCCCTCCGTCGTTACCCAGTTTATAGTCGGCCTTTTCTACCGGACGTCCTAAGTCTGTAGTTTCATAACTATCTATTGACGTAGGAGTCTCCGCAAAAGTATCATCCACAGAAACCTTTACAGCCGTATGATGAATACTTCCTCCCGCACAATAAATAGAGGTCAGCGACATCTCGCCTAATTCGCTCACCTGCGCACGCAAAAACGAACGGCCGATGTTTTTTTCGACCACCTGAGTGGGATAGAAATAATTTCCTACTTCCTGATAGGCCGTATCCTTCTCCAGCACAAACTTTCCCTTGATGGAGTCAAGCGCAGCCTGCTTCACCGTCATCATGCTGTCCAGATAAGCCAAAGTCTTGGTCTGTTCTGCCAGGTCAATCTGCTGCATCAGTTTGATACCCGCCTTGCGCACTTCAAATGCCTTGGGATACAGGGTACGAATACTATCTATCTGCAATTTAGCCAGGCTGTACTCACCTGCCGCATACGCAGCTTCCGCACGCTGAAACAACTGTCCAGCCTGCTTCTCACCGTTCTGGCAAGCAGAAAGTGCCAGTGCCATCGGAACGAGCAATAATCCTATCTTTTTCATACGTTTATCTATCATTCTATGCAGGCAAAAATACAACTATTTTCGGAACTCCTCCGCACATTCCTGCTTTTTTCCGCGCATTTTCTACGTTTCTCCGACAAAAAGGCCAGCACCTCAGACTGGAATGAACTTCTTTTTCCTCCGACATATTTTTCCACAGCCTCCAGCATATTCTTCGAAATCCTCCGGAATATTCTCTGTTTCACAGTGTGGGATTTGTATTTCACACTGTGAAATATGTATCCCACACTGTGGTTTTTATATCCCACAGTGTGAAACAGAGAATTTGTCAAGAAATTTCATCTTTTATACAAGGGAATTTGGAAAAATTCCTTCTCCACCTCAGACTTTTACTCCTGTCCGAGAACGGCTGCACGATTTCAAGCAAGCGGCAAAAAATGGACAAAGGGATTTTTTTTGTAACTTTGCGGCAAATTGAAAAAATGCATACAATGGAACTGAAAGAACACTTCGCTGGCAGAATTTTTAGTCTGATATCAGAAACGGCCGATGAGCTGGGACTGGAATGCTATGTCGTAGGTGGATATGTAAGAGATATTTTCCTGAACAGACCTTCCAAGGACATAGATGTAGTGGTGGTAGGAAGCGGAATTGAAATGGCTCAGGCTTTTGGCAAGAAGCTGGGACGAGGTGCGCATGTATCTGTTTTCAAGAACTTCGGTACGGCACAAGTCAAGTTCAAGGATACGGAAGTGGAGTTTGTGGGTGCACGCAAGGAGTCGTATAGCCACGACAGCCGCAAGCCGATAGTGGAAGACGGCACGCTGGAAGATGACCAGAACCGCAGAGACTTCACCATCAATGCCATGGCAGTCTGCCTGAACAAGGCACGTTTCGGAGAACTGGTGGACCCCTTCGGCGGGCTGGATGACCTGAAGGAACGTACCATCCGTACTCCGCTTGATCCGGACATCACGTTCAGCGACGACCCGCTGCGCATGATGCGCTGCATACGGTTTGCCACGCAATTGAATTTCTATATAGACGATGAAACGTTCGAAGCACTGGAACGCAACAAGGAACGCATCAAGATTATTTCGCGCGAACGTATCGCCGACGAATTGAACAAGATTTTGCTGTCACCTGTGCCTTCAAAGGGCTTTATCGATCTGGACCGCAGCGGACTGCTGGAACTGATTTTCCCGGAACTGGTGGCACTGCAGGGAGTGGAAGTGCGCAACGGACGCGGTCACAAAGACAATTTCTACCACACGCTTGAAGTGGTGGATAATATTTCACGCGTAAGTAATGACTTGTGGCTGCGCTGGGCTACCCTGCTGCACGATATTGGCAAACCGAGAACCAAACGCTGGGAACCTAAGGCGGGATGGACCTTCCATAACCACAATTTCATCGGTGAGAAAATGATTCCGGAAATCTTCCGCAAGATGAAGCTTCCGATGAACGAGAAAATGAAGTACGTACAGAAACTCGTCGGTCTGCACATGCGTCCGATTGTGATTGCCGATGAAGAAGTGACCGACTCGGCCGTACGCCGCCTGCTCTTCGAAGCCGGTGATGACATCGACGACCTGATGATGCTTTGCGAAGCAGACATTACCTCCAAAAACGAAGCCCGCAAGCAACGCTTCCTGGATAACTTCAAACTGGTACGCCAGAAGCTGAAAGATTTGGAAGAAAAAGACCGTATCCGGAACTTCCAACCGCCCGTAGACGGAGCCGAAATCATGCAGGTATTCAATTTGCAGCCTTGCCGTGAAATCGGAAGTCTAAAAAGCTCTATCAAGGATGCCATTCTGGATGGTGCCATTCCAAACGAGCACGATGCCGCCTTTGAATATATGCTGAAAAAGGCGGAACAGATGGGCTTGAAGCCTGTAAATCTGCCTGAAAAGAAATAACCCAACCTCATCTTCCGGAACTTCTGTCAGCCTATTCTGACGGAAATTCCGGAGAATTTTTCCTTCATGCTTTTAGTGAGCAGATAAGCTATAAAAATATTTCAAGATTTTCAATATCAGGCAGGCATTATAAATTAGAGTTTTCCACTTTACCGCCCTACAGCACACTACAGCGCATATTTCATCATTAAAAGTTTCCTGAATTTAGAAACATCCGGAAAATTTCATTTTTTATTTTTCTCCCAAATCTCTATCTTTGTCCTGCTTTTCAAAAGGTAACCTAACCGTTTCAAAAGGGAATGCCGTGAAAATCGGCAACAGTACCTGCTGCTGTGATTCTTGCGTAAACCTGGACATGCATTGCAAGCCACTGTGAATCGAACTCATGGGAAGGCGTCTGTGGGGAAAGATCAGTCAGAAGACCTGCCCGGAAAAGCACAAGTATAATTTATGTTTTACCTCATTTAACTGAAAGAAATGAATTTGACAGAAATCCGCATCATCAAGCGCGACGGAAAGCAGGAAAACTTTTCAGCCGCTAAAATCACCAACGCCATCGGAAAGGCTTTCGAAGCAACCGGTATTCCTCAACAGAGAGAGGAACTGGATCTGATTACCCGGCAGGTGGTGTCACACTTCTCACAACCTACCATCGGTGTGGAAGAAATTCAGGACCTCGTGGAAAACGAATTAATGAAGGTGCAGCCGGAAGTGGCCAAGAAATACATTATCTACCGTCAGTGGAGAAATACGGAAAGAGACCGAAAAACGCACATCAAGCATATCATGGACGGCATTGTGGCCATCGACAAGAATGATGTAAACCTGAGCAATGCCAACATGTCAAGCCATACACCGGCCGGACAGATGATGACTTTTGCTTCAGAAATCACCAAGGACTATACTTACAAATATCTTCTTCCGAAAAAATATGCAGAAGCGCATCAGATGGGTGACATACACATCCACGACCTGGATTATTATCCCACAAAGACGACTACCTGCATACAGTATGACTTAGATGATTTGTTCGAACGCGGATTTCACACCAAGAACGGAAGCATCCGTACGCCGCAGTCCATCCAGAGTTACGCTACACTGGCTACCATCATTTTCCAGACGAACCAGAATGAACAGCACGGAGGACAGGCGATTCCGGCCTTCGACTTTTTCATGGCCAAGGGAGTGCTGAAAAGTTTCCAGAAAATCATGGCTACTCATTTAGGATTGCTACTCGACATCAAGGGACACACAACGGACGAGAAAGAAATCCTGAAAGGGATACGTGCCCACTTCCACAGCATCGCTCCTAACGAAGAGACTGAAAAGGCTTACTTGGATTCTTTACAAGCGGAAGGCATCGACCTGACAGCAGAGGAATTGAAGTACGTGCTCCGCAAAACATTGGCACAAACCCGCAAGGATACGCATCAGGCCATGGAGGGCTTTATCCACAACTTGAACACCATGCATTCCAGAGGGGGTAATCAGGTGGTTTTCAGTTCTATCAATTACGGTACGGACACCTCGGCAGAAGGAAGAATGGTAATTCAGGAATTATTGAAGGCTACCATCGAAGGCTTGGGAAATCATGGAGAAGTTCCGGTCTTCCCTATCCAGATTTTTAAGGTGAAAGACGGAGTGAGCTATTCCGAAGCCGACTATCAACTGGCTATGAAAGATTTTGAAGCGGCTCTCTCAGGAGATGTGAAGTTTGAATGCCCGAATTTCGACCTCTTCCTGCAAGCATGTCGTACGACGGCCAAAGCCTTGTTCCCGAACTTTATGTTCCTGGATACTCCGTTCAACAAACACGAGAAATGGAGTGCCGACGACCCGAAACGTTACCGTTACGAACTGGCAACCATGGGATGCCGTACACGCGTATTCGAGAACTTGAATGGAGAAAAGACTTCATTGGGAAGAGGTAACCTTTCATTCACGACCATGAACCTGCCTCGTTTGGCCATCGAAGCGCACCGGAAAGCAGAAGGTCTGACTAACGAGACTCCGGAAGGCAAGCTCCAGAAAGCGAAGGAATTTTTCCTTCAGTCTGTACACTCCATGGCTGAATTCATCGCAGAGCAACTATATACCCGCTACCAGTATCAGCGTACCGCTCTTGCACGTCAATTCCCGTTCATGATGGGCAATAATGTATGGAAAGGTGGAGGTTCCCTTCATCCCAACGAAGAAGTGGGAGATGTGTTGAAACAGGGTACTTTAGGTATCGGCTTTATAGGAGGACACAATGCCATGATGGCATTATACGGCCAAGGACATGGACATAACCAGCAGGCGTGGAACACGCTTTACGAGGCTATTGAAGAGATGAACAAAGTGGCCGAAGACTACAAAAAGAAATACGGCTTGAATTATTCGGTACTGGCAACTCCCGCCGAAGGATTGTCAGGTAGATTTACCCGTATGGACAAACGGAAATACGGAATCATTGAAGGGGTAAACGACCGTGATTATTATGTCAACTCCTTCCATGTGGACGTAAAAGAACCGATTACTATTGTCGAGAAAATCAAACGTGAGGCTCCTTTCCATGCACTGACACGTGGCGGACACATCACCTACGTAGAGCTGGATGGCGAAGCGCAGAAAAACGTAAAGGCCATTGCGAAGATTGTAAAGGTGATGCACGACGAACAGATTGGCTACGGTTCTATCAATCACCCGGTAGATACTTGTCACGATTGTGGCTACAAGGGAGTCATCTACAGCCGTTGTCCGGTATGCAACAGTGAGAATATCCTGCGCATGCGCCGTATCACCGGTTACCTGACAGGCGACCTTAGCAGCTGGAACTCTGCCAAGAGAGCGGAAGAGCACGACCGTGTAAAGCATGCATAAGCCGAACGGAAACATACATGTTACATTATTTATATACATATCCTGAAACGATTGTCGACGGTGAGGGCATCCGGTATTCCATCTATCTGGCTGGATGTTCGCATCGTTGCAAGGGATGTCACAATCCGGAATCATGGAATCCGAAGGCCGGCAAACCTCTCACGCAGGAAGTCCTGGAGCAAATCATTCAGGAAATCAATGCCAATCCTCTGCTGGACGGAGTAACTTTTTCAGGCGGTGACCCTTTTTACAATCCGGAAGAATTTCTGCCTGTTCTGAAAGAAGTCAGCCAGCGAACGGGCATGAATATCTGGTGTTATACAGGATATACATACGAACAACTGAAAGAGGACCCTATCCGCCAGAAACTACTCCCCTATATAGACGTACTCGTGGACGGTCCTTTCATCGAATCGCTCTATTCTCCTTTTCTGGACTTTTGCGGGAGTAGCAACCAGAGAATCCTTAAACTGAAATAGCCAGACATTGGTTCGTTAGCATATCCCTCGATTTTAGTTAATAAATTCGTAACTAAAATCGAGGGATATATTTTATACCCGTTTCCCGTTCCGTTACATTGTTATCGCACACGGCGAAAAACGTTGTCGTACACGGTCGCCGTTCCTGTGCACAAAGACTAAAAATAGCCCTTTTCTTGATTTATATCATGAAAACAACTATTTATTAAAAAAACATCTTGCAAGTTCTTGCTATCAATCAAAAAAGAATTACCTTTGCAATGTGGTTGTGAAACCAATAGGTAAAAAGAGAAAAACATTTAGGTATTAGAATACATAAGGTAAAAAAGTAATATTTATTTAAGGTATTAGCTAGACTATTTAAGGTATTAGGATTAAGGTATTTAGATTAGATTTAAGTTTAGGTATTAGATTTTAAAGGTAAAAGTTTTCAGGAATTAGGTTTGAGAAGGTATTGGGAATATCTTCAGGTAAAAAGAAACAAAAAGTAAGGATAACAGGAAACACAAAAATTATGTAGATGAAAAGAACCCTTAAATGGGGGTTCTTTAGGAAGGCAGCGGAGGTTCAGCGAACTCTCGCTTTTTTTGTATCCGTACGTAACCTCTGAATCATTTATAACCACCCAGATACAATTACGGCGGAACAGCCTACGCCATCCCGCCGTAATCAACATGTAACAGATTATCTTATCGCTGAGGAATATCTACTGACGATTCTTTCTTTCCCTTCAAATGTTCTGAGAAGAAATCGACCATTCTCCAATAGAAATATTCATCCATGTCGCCAAAACCATGACGCTGTCCCGGCAATATCAGCATATCAAAACGCTTGTTGGCGCGAATCAGTGCATTGACCACGCGAATGGTATTTCCCGGATGCACGTTGTTGTCAATATCTCCATGTACCAACATCAAATGTCCTTTCAACTGCTTTACAATCTCTGGATTGGTGGCAATCTTATAGGCAAAAGTAGTGTCTCCCTTTTCTGAAATTTCTTCTTTTACCCCATGATGCGTTTCGCTCCACCAACGGTTGTAGATACGGTTATCATGATTACCTGCACAAGAAACTGCAGCCTTGTAGAAATCAGGATACTGACAGATTGCTGCTGTTGACATAAATCCACCTCCCGAGTGTCCATGGATTCCCACACGCGTAATATCAATAAAAGAATAACGGTCGGCCAATTGCTCTACTGCTGCCTTATGGTCGGCCAACGGATAGTCCCGCATATTTCCATATCCGTAATTATGGTACCATTTGGAGCGGCTGGGATGCCCACCTCGCTGTCCTACCGTAATCACGATAAATCCGGCTTGTGCCAGACGGTCTGTCCGGACACTCATGCGTCGGAACGGATAGTCTACAGCCTCTACCTGAGGCCCCGGATATACATAATCAATGATGGGGTATACCTTGGTAGAATCAAAATCAAAAGGTTTGTACATCACTCCATACAAATCAGTCACCCCATCAGCCGCTTTCACCTTGAAAGGTTCCGGGAATTTGTAACCGGCTGCTTTCAGAGAAGAAAAATCACTTTCCTGTATGGTCATCACCTTTTTCCCGTTATTATCCAGCAAGTCAGCACAAGGAACGGTATTGGCACGTGAATAGTTATCGACAAAGAAACGGGCATCGTCATCCAACTCTACATCATGGAAGAATTCACCATGCGTAAGCTGTTTCAATCCGCCTCCATCCACATTTACTTTATAAAAATGCTCGTAATATGGATTTTCACCTGCCTCCCGGCCATTGGCCACAAAATAGACTGTCCGTGCAGCCTCATCTACTTTTACCACACGCTCCACATGCCAGGGACCTTCTGTGATACGATTTTTCAGGTTTCCTTTATCATCATATAAGTAAAGGTGTGCCCAGCCGTCACGTTCGCTCCATTGGATAAACTCTTTTCCTCCCTTCAATACATGAATAGGACGTGTTTCCTGGTAGGTATTCATTCTTTCCTTTACTATAGGTATAATGGAATCGGCCCCCAATGTATAAGTACATACATCAATACGATGTAGGTCACGACTGCTGCGTGTCAGGAAGAAACGGTTGTTATCCCCTTGCCAGATTCTCGGAATCAGCTCCATATCGCGCTGTTTCTGCTCAAAAGGTTTACCTTCCAAGTCAATCGACTGATTTTTCCACGCCGCTGTCTTGATTTCTTTCCGTGTACCTGCCTGCACATCGAACAAATACAGATGATATTCCGGCATACCTGTCTCTCCCGGCATCTCATACTTATAAGTTTCCAGAGTAGGACGTGGCTCTGCAATGGAGTTAATCACCCACAACGGTTTCACATTCCGCTGGTCCGTAATAATCGTAGCAAAATATTTGGAGTCCGGCGACCAATATCCCCATACTTCCCGACGTTTTCCATTGCACAGCGTATCTGTGTTCAGGGTACTATACGGAATGCCATACCCGAAATCCGGTGTACCATCCTTTGTCAGACGGACTTCTACAATCGTACTGTCTTTCTCATCTTTACGAGCCTTCTGGTAATCAGCGATGCTCATATAGTACAAGTCACAATCCTTGGCATAAATCACCCGCTGTCCATCGGGGGAGACAGAAGCCCAATCCGGCTTATCCAGTTCTTTCTTTTTATCTTTCAGATGTGTCAACTTACGAGACGGATAGTCATACGAGAAATAAAACGTGGAATCAGCCTTTGAAACGACTTTAAACGTAAAGGTACGTCCGTCTTCTCCCGCCTTCAGGTCCGCAATAGGCAACTGACGTGCTTCAAAAGGGTCCTGTACGATTTCGGTGAGCTGTGAAGCCATCCGTTCACGGTCGAACAATAACTCTTTACGTTTAGCTGAGGGATTCACCACATACCAAAACTTTCCTTCACTGGTTTTATACTCAAACCAGAAATTGTTTCCCTGTTGAAACCAGTGCGGGTCCACAGTAGTAGAAAACAACATTTTGTCCAGCTTACTCTTAGTAAACTTCTCGGCCTGTAAGTATCCTGGCAGACGTTCCTCCGCCTGCTGGGCAGAAACAGACGTCAATCCGAAACCGCCACACAGCACTACAGCCAATAGGATTTTTTTCATCATATTTTCTTTTTATTTATCGATTAAACAAAAAGACACAAGGAGACAAAGCCGGCAATCCCACTTCGTATCTCCTTGTGTCCGTTTATACTATTCTTCTATAAATTCATCAGAACAAGAACCTCAGTACATCATTGAAGTTTGCCCAGATAAGCAGGCCAAACAGCAGGAACATTCCTACCATCTGCGCATATTCCAGAAACTTGTCACTTGGCTTGCGACGAGCAATAATCTCATAAAGCAAGAACAATACATGACCTCCGTCGAGTGCCGGTATCGGCAAGATATTCATAAAGGCCAGAATGATAGACAAGAATGCAGTCATCTCCCAGAAACGCTGCCAATCCCAGACTTTCGGGAAGATACTTCCAATAGTAGCAAATCCGCCCACGCTCTTAGCTCCTTCCTTGGTAAACACATATTTCATGTCATTCACATAGCCTTTCAACGTATTGACACCCAACGCTACCCCTGCCGGGAAAGATTCAAAGAAGCCATAGCTCAACGTACGTTGCTTATAGTCCACCAGGCCACCTATCACGGCAACCTTGAATTTATCATCCGTCTGCACATCTACGGTGTCACGCACTCCTGCACGTGAATAAACCAGCGTAAAGGCGGCCGAGGTTTTCTTTTCCAACTCAGCTTTTGCCTTCAACTCAGCCATGTTATCCAGAAATTCATTCCATGAGGTCATCTCTTTGCCATTGAAGGCAACCAAAGAGTCTCCTTTCTGAATACCCACTTTCGCGAATCCACCGTCCGGAAGTACAGAATCGACCACATTCGGATAGAACACATCCACAAACATTGGGTCTTCTTTTGCCACATCCAACAAGCTTAACTCAGGCAGCAAAATCTTTTTCTCTTCTCCCTGACGCAAGACAGTCACCTCACGAGCTTCTACGATGCTACGAATCATATCCATATTGAAACGAGTCAGTTCCTTACCGTCGGCACTCTTCAGAATATCGCCGTCGCGGAAACCGATTTCCTGCGCATGTTCATTGAACTTCATACCCATTGTCATGTCGCTCAAGGCCGTGTAATGGTCTCCCCATGTAAAGAGAATCATGGAATAGATGAACAGAGCCAGCAGGAAATTCATCAATACTCCTCCCACCATTACCAGCAGACGTTGCCAGGCAGGTTTGGAACGGAACTCCCACGGCTGAGCCGGTTGTTTCATCTGCTCGGTATCCATTGACTCATCAATCATTCCCGAGATTTTGCAGTATCCTCCTAAGGGCAACCAACCTACTCCATATTCCGTATCACTGTTCTTGGGTTTATATTTGAACAGCGAAAACCAAGGGTCGAAAAATATATAAAACTTTTCTACGCGAATCTTAAACAGACGAGCGAAGAAAAAATGTCCTCCTTCGTGAATGATGACTAGCAGCGACAAGCTGAGAATCAACTGAAGGGCACGAATCAAAAATGTTTCCATTTCTACTTTACTTCTTACTTTTTTATAATTAGACTTTGTTTATTTCATTCCATTAATCACCAGTTCTGCTGCAATACGACGGGTTTCCGCATCGGTCGATACATAATCTCCGTAAGTAGGTGCCTTTATAAAAGGAACCTTCGCCATGGATTTTTCAATCACCTCACTCATACCTAAGAAAGAAATCTGGTCTTTCAAGAACGCAGCCACCACGACTTCATTCGCCGCATTGACAATACAAGGCATGTTTCCTCCCTGATGCAGGGCTTCGTAGGCCAGAGCCAGGTTACGGAAGCGTGTCGTATCCGGCTTTTCGAACGTTAAGGTGTTGTACTTGGCAAAATCCAGCCGCTCGCCCGAAAGCGATTCCCGTTTCGGATAAGAAAAAGCATACTGAATAGGCAAACGCATATCGGGTACGCCCAACTGAGCCTTTACTGCTCCGTCTTCAAATTCCACCATAGAGTGAATGACCGACTGCGGATGCACTACCACTTCAATCTGTTCCGGAGTAACTCCAAACAGCCATTTAGCTTCCATCACCTCAAACCCTTTGTTCATCATGGAAGCAGAATCGATGGTAATCTTCGCTCCCATCGACCAGTTGGGATGCTTCAAAGCCTGTTCTTTGGTCACTGTTTGAAGCTGTTCCATGGTAAAGGTACGGAAAGGACCTCCCGATGCAGTCAGAATCACCTTATGCACAGGGTTGTTCATTTCCAGACACTGGAAAATAGCCGAATGCTCAGAATCTACCGGTAAAATCGGCGTCTGATACTGGCTGGCCAGTGCAGTAATCAGTTCACCAGCCACCACCAATGTTTCCTTATTGGCCAATGCAATGGTTTTTCGAGCTTTTATGGCATTGATGGTCGGCTTCAGACCGGCATAGCCTACCATCGCAGTCAGTACAATGTCAATAGGCTGTGCCTCTACCACCTGACACAACGCTTCAGCCCCGGCATACACCTTAATCGGCAAATCAGCCAGTGCTTCCTTCAAAATTCCATACTTATCCTCGTTGGCTATAACCACCACTTCCGGCTGGAACTTACGGGCCTGTTCAGCCAGCAAATCCACTTTATTGTTCGCCGTCATGGCATATACCTCATACAAATCAGGATGCTCCTCTATTACCTGAAGAGCCTGAGTACCGATTGATCCGGTAGAACCTAATATGGCAATCTGTTTCTTCATAAGCTTTAAAATACAACATATTTCGCCGGGTCAATCGGGGTGCCATCATGCCACAATTCAAAATGCACATGCGACACATGCTTGCCCTCGTCCGATGTTCCGGCCAATGCGATTACTTCTCCCCCTTTCACCTGGTCACCTTCTTTTTTCCGGGAAGGGCCACAATGCTTATATACGGATATAAAATTCTGTTCATGCTGAATCTGAATGAGTACCCCGCTGTCGGCAGTCTGCACCACCAGCATTACCGTACCATCCAGAGCCGCCAGCACACTCTCATCGACAGAGGCTGCCATATCCACTCCATAATGATGACGCGAAGGTGCAAAGTCCTTCACCACCATTCCACGAGTAGGACGGAAAAACAACAAATCCGGCAAAGTATGGTCATCCGTTCCCGCCATTGCTGCAGCCCGTTCCCGTTCTTCGTACTTCCGGCGAAAATCATCTTCCTCCTTGGAGCGATTCATTAGCTCCTCCGTACGGATGGTAGTCAGCGAGTCAATCGACTGTACCGTATCCACATTCACCTTCCCGCTGAAAATATCCTGAATGTTCATGATATAGCGGTTCTGGCGTTCCAGTGCCTCAACCAACGAGTCGGCTTTCAGTGCATTGGTCACCACCTGCGAACGCACCTCACTGTTCATATATCCCGGCAAGTAGTTCCGTAAGGGAGTAAACACAATAATGATGGCAGCCAAAAGAAAGATTACCGTACAAGCAGCCAGCAACACCGAAAACCCGTTCAGTTTCGACACATGAATGCCAATTACCTCTTCCAGTGTATTCTCATTAATGACGGTCAGCTTATACTTAAACTTAATGTTCCGCCAGAATGCTTTACGACCTTTCTTTTTCATACCTAATCTGGTTTTTAATCCAACAATCCCTCAGGAATATCCACCGTCAACACTTTCTGTGCCTTGTCAATATCCAGTATAAATTCTTCGTGAGCCGGAAGCAGCAGTTCCTCTCCCTCCTTCTCAATGACAAACAGCACATTCATCGTCGCATCATCCACATCCACCACTTCACCCAAGTCGCCATGATGCACATCGTGCACCTTGAACCCGACAAAGAAATTCCAAGAAGTGATTTCATCCTGTTCTTCCATATACTTTTTCGGGAAATACACTTCCACATTGGTAAAACTACGTGCCTTCTCAGCCGTGTCTATCCCTTCGAATTTCACCAGTGCTGCATTGTCGGAGCGGAAGCGATATTCCTCTATAAAGAACGGAACCAAAATCCCGTCGAGCAACAAAATCAGGTAGTCGCAGTCCACCCGGTCGAAAATATCGTCAGTAAACGTAAACGACACCTCCCCCTTCACTCCGTGGGGTTTGTTGATGATTCCTATTTTAAATACTTCTTCTTTTCTAATCATACTTATTCAATACGCGTGATACGTGCGCCGAGCGCAGTCAGTCGCTGCTCTATATTCTGATATCCTCGGTCAATCTGCTCAATGTTATGGATACGGCTGTTTCCTTCTGCTCCCAGTGCCGCAATCAGCAAGGCAATACCGGCACGAATATCCGGCGAAGTCATGTTGCCGCCCCGCAGACAGAAATTGCGGTCGTGACCGATTACCACCGCACGGTGCGGGTCGCATAAGATAATCTGTGCTCCCATGTCAATCAATTTGTCCACAAAGAACAGACGGCTTTCAAACATCTTCTGATGAATCAGCACACTGCCCTTGGCCTGAGTAGCCACAACGAGCATCACACTCAGCAAGTCAGGAGTCAGCCCCGGCCACGGTGCATCGGCAATGGTCATAATGGAACCGTCAATAAACGACTCTATCTGGTAATGCTCCTGTGCGGGCACAAATATATCGTCCCCTCGTTGTTCCAAACGGATACCCAAACGACGGAAACTGTCAGGAATGATTCCCAGGTTTTCATAAGACACATCCTTGATGGTAATTTCACTTCCCGTCATGGCAGCCATTCCGATGAAACTGCCGACCTCAATCATATCTGGAAGCACCCGATGCGAACAACCTTTCAAGCTGGATACGCCTTCGATGGTAAGCAAGTTCGATGCGATACCCGAAATCTTAGCTCCCATGCGATTCAGCATCCGGCACAACTGCTGCAAATAAGGTTCACAGGCTGCATTGTAAATCGTTGTCACCCCTTCGGCCAGTACGGCAGCCATCACAATATTAGCCGTACCGGTCACAGAAGCCTCATCCAGCAACATATAAGCACCTTTCAGCTTCTCGACATTGATGCAAAAACGACCATTCACGGCATCATATTCAAACGAGGCACCCAGTTTCTGAATACCCAGGAAGTGCGTATCCAGACGGCGGCGTCCGATTTTATCACCACCCGGTTTCGAAATCATTGCCTTTCCGAAGCGAGCTACCAGAGGACCTACCAGCATCACCGAACCACGCAATTTAGAGCAACGGTTCAAGAAGTCATCACTCTCCAGGTAAGCCAGATTCAGATTATCTGCCTGAAAAGTGTAGGTATCACTTCCCGACTTAGAGACCTTCACCCCCATGTCGCGAAGCAACTGTATCAGGTTGTTCACATCCAGAATGTTCGGAATGTTTTCAATAGTCACTTCCTCATCTGTCAGCAATGTGGCACAAAGTACCTGTAATACTTCGTTTTTAGCACCCTGAGGCACAATCTCGCCATGCAGTTTGTGTCCTCCTTCGATTACAAATGAAGCCATAGTATCCGATTTTGATTAATATTTCTTTTTCTGCTGATTGTTATTGTTCATCTGACGGCGACGCGGACCGAACGAACGCTGTTCCACCAGCTTCAAGTCATCCGTCGTCAGCTTGATACGTCCTTCTGACAGCTCGCACAAATCCTCCAGGATTTTCTGGTCTTCCACCCCGTCCTTGTTGAAGTTGATGTAATCCTTCTTCATGTGATTGGCGATATATTTTATCAGCTGTTTTTTCTCGTCACCTTCCGGATAGTCTACTGCAATCTTAATCAAGTCCTGAATGAACCGTCCGTAATGACGGAAACGAATGACGTTCGGAGAATAGGGAATTCTGTCCGGTTTCACTTCCAAACTTTCCTTCTTCACAATTTCCACCGGATAGTCAATATCCAGTTTGAAGTCGGACATAATGGCCAGATGATCCCACAGCTTATGACGGAAATCCTCCATGTCGCGCAATTGCGGGAACATGCCTCCCATTATGTTAACAATCGTATTGGCACACCGCTGACGCTCTTCACGGTCTTCGATGGTCAATGCATGGTCTACCATGTTCTGCACACTTCGTCCATACTCCGGAAGTGGCAATTTTCGTTGCTGGGTATTATATTCCATATAAAATTCTGTTATTCTACAAATCAAATCTTTTTACGCCTCACCCTCTCCGGCCATACGCCCTTACAGCAGTTTCTTCGGAGTGGAAGCCACGAATTCCTTCAGATAGAACGGCTCGAAATAGGCCACATCCTTGAAATCTTCCACTGCCATGGCTTTCTCGGCCAGCGGGAACATCCATTTGGCTACCGGGTGAATATTCTCAATGAAGTGTGCGTTGGGATGCGAAAGTTTTTCCTTACACTTGGCTGCTCCGTTACCAAAGAAATACACCGGATGTTTCTCCAAATATTCGGCATACGAATTTTCGTCAATAATATCTGCTCCGATGGCACGCTGCACCTTCAAAGCACGGTCATACACGGCCGCATATACTTCCATACGACGGGCATCAATCATCGGGCAAAGCAAAGCATCTTCCGGCAGGTCGTGCGCAAGCAGTACCGGCACACACATCACCTCCAGTGTGGGCAATCCTATCAGCGGAATGTTCCGTCCGTAACAGATACCTTTCGCCATCGACACACCAATACGCAGCCCCGTGTACGAACCAGGACCACAGCTTACTGCCACCGCATCCAACGGAATGGCATGGTTATCAATGAACGACAAAGCTTCATCCACAAATACCCCCAATACAGTGGCATGCGAAGGGCCGTTAAAATCTTCTTTTGAGAAAATGGAAGCTCCATCCTGGCTTACAGCCACAGAACAAACTTCCGTAGATGTTTCAATATGTAAAATGCATGACATAATTAAACTCGATACAATTATTATAGTCTGCAAATATACACTTTTCTTCTCACTATCTCATGAAAAAAGAGACAGAAAGTGAAGAAGCTGTTCTGAAAGATTCTCACTTCAAAGCATTTTTCATATACCTAACTACGAAAACAAAAAAACACTAAAAAATTCTTTTTAATTTCCTGACAAATTCTCTGTTTCACAGTGTGAAATATAAAAACCACAGTGTGGGATACATATTTCACACTGTGGGATACAAATCCCGCACTGTGAAACAGAGAATATACAAGGAGATTGCAAAGAATAAACAAGACTATAAATATTTATCCTAAGAAGTAATCCTTATTTTCATAAACTGCATCTGAGTTTTCACACGTTTTTTTAACAGCTGCTTATTCTTTATTTAGATTTTTCCTACCTTTGTATCCAAATTATCAAAAAACAGAAGGAGTTATGATACAGTCAATGACCGGATACGGAAAAGCAGTCACTGTGTTCGGAGACAAAAAAATCAACGTGGAAATCAAATCGTTGAACAGCAAAGCAATGGACTTATCCACACGCATCGCTCCATTGTATCGTGAAAAAGAAATGGAAATCCGCAACCTGATTGCCCAGACACTGGAACGCGGGAAAGTGGACTTCTCTATATGGGTGGAAAAAGACGCCGCCGAATCGGCTACTCCCATCAATACAGCCTTGGTAGAAAACTATTACAACCAGATAAAAACCATTTCTGAAACTTGCCATATTCCGTTGCCGGAAGACTGGTTTGCCACTTTGTTGCGCATGCCCGACGTGCTGACCCGCGTAGACGTGCAGGAACTGTCGGACGAAGAATGGGCTGCAGCCAAACAAACCATCGAAACCGCTCTGCAACATTTGGTTGACTTCCGCAAGCAGGAAGGTGCAGCTCTCGAAAAGAAGTTTACAGAAAAAATCGACAACATCGAACGGTTGATGAAATCCATCGAGCCTTACGAGAAGGAACGTGTGGCCAAGATACGGGAACGCATTACCGATGCACTGGAAAAAACGCTGAGCATCGACTATGACAAGAACCGTCTGGAGCAGGAGTTGATTTATTACATCGAAAAACTGGACATCAACGAAGAGAAGCAGCGTCTGGCCAACCACCTGAAATATTTCCGCGAAACCATGGCGGGCGGACACGGCCAAGGCAAGAAACTGGGATTCATCGCTCAGGAAATGGGACGTGAAATCAATACCACCGGCAGCAAGTCGAACCATGCCGAAATGCAGAACATCGTGGTGCAGATGAAAGACGAACTGGAACAGATTAAGGAACAAGTGTTGAACGTAATGTAAAAAAGAATATGGCAGGCAAACTTATTATTTTTTCAGCCCCCTCCGGCTCTGGTAAATCCACCATTATCAATTACTTGCTGACACAGAACCTGAATCTGGCCTTCTCCATCTCTGCCACCAGCCGCGCGCCCCGTGGCACAGAGCAGAACGGAGTGGAATACTTCTTCCTGACACCAGAGGAATTCAAGCAGCGTATCGCCAACGATGAGTTTCTGGAATACGAAGAAGTGTACAAGGACCGTTTTTATGGCACACTGAAAGCACAGGTAGAAAAACAGCTGGCAGCCGGACAGAATGTAATTTTTGATGTCGACGTAGTAGGCGGATGCAATATCAAGAAATTCTACGGCGACCGCGCACTGTCTGTATTTATCCAGCCGCCTTCACTCGAAGAGCTCCGCAAGCGACTGACCGGTCGTGGTACCGACGCGCCCGAAGTTATCGAAAGCCGTCTGGCAAAAGCGACCTTCGAGCTGAGCTATGCCGAAAAATTCGATGTAGTGATTGTCAACGACAATCTGGAAAAGGCTCAAGCAGAAGCCTTGAAGACCATTCGCGATTTTATTCAACAATAAATTTGCTGATATGCCTAAAGACCCAAAGAAAATCATGTTCATGATGACCATACTTTGTATCGTCATCGGGCTGGCAGCCATTGCCGTAGGGGTGGTGGCCGTAGCAAAAGAAGAATACATCATTGCCGTAGCCATGCTGCTGGTAGCTGCCTGGCAGATATTCAACTACAGACAATGGAAGAAAAGCCTCAAATAAAAACCGGACTTTTCGGAGGTTCCTTCAACCCTATCCATACAGGCCATCTGGCACTTGCCAACTACCTGTGTGAATATGGGGGACTGGAGGAGGTATGGTTTTTAGTTACCCCTCAGAACCCGTTTAAACAGAACGAGACTTTGCTCGACGACCATCTGCGGCTGGAAATGGTAGAAGCTGCCGTGGCAGGATACTCCCATTTCCGCGCATCCGACTTCGAGTTCCAGCTTCCACGTCCCTCATACACTATCCATACCCTTGATAAACTGGCCGAGTGTTATCCTGACCGGGAGTTTCACCTGATTATCGGTGCCGACAACTGGCAGGCTTTCGACCGCTGGCGGTCGCCCGAAGAAATCATCCGCCGCCACCACATTCTGGTCTATCCGCGCCAGGGTTATCCCTTGGAGGATACAGCCAGTCTGCCTCCTCATGTCAGAGTCGTACAAACTCCCCTTATCGAAATCAGTTCGACCTTTATCCGCAAAGGTATCCGGGAAGGAAAAGACCTGCGCTATTTCCTGCATCCAGAAGTATTCAGAATTATTCAGGAAAAAGGATTGTACCGATAATCATTTCTTTTTGTGCAACACCACCAGCACCACCTCGCTCGGCGTAAACAAGCGCACATCCTTGCGGGAAGTGCCCAGTCCATTGGTAATAATAACCGGAATACCCGCACTGTTATACTTCAACCCTGTCAGGAAACGGTTGCCGTATTTAGAAAAATGCGCCGGCGTCCATCGGCGGAACAAACTGACTTGTCCCCCGTGCGTATGTCCGGCCAGTGCCAAATCGGTGTGCGCCACATTCACATCCTCCACATAATCGGGTGTATGCACCAACATCAGCACGAAATCTTCTTCCTGCAATGCCAAGGTAGGTGACACCCCGTTCTGTTTCAGGTCAAACGGGTTACGAATGCCGCACAACAAAATGTACTCCTTTCCCCTCCACAAGGTATCCACCTTGTGCTCCAGTAAGTGTACCCCAGTTTCCTGCATGGCCTTCCGTGCCAGCGAGTCAGCCTGCCCACGCTCGTGGTTTCCCATCACGGCATACGTCCCACAGGGTGTCTCCACCGTCTTCAGCGCCTGAAAGAGTTGCGTCACATCTCCTCCGTTGCGTCCCCGATAATCACCTCCCAGAAGCAACACATCCGCACCCAGCGAACGAAGTGCCTGGCACATGCCTGGCAAACGACGGGCGGTAAACCGACTCTCGTAATGAAAATCGGAAGCAAAAGCCACACGGAAACCATCGAAAGAATCGGGCAACTGGGCACTGTAGAAATCATAGCGCTTTACACGCCCCACGCCTTTATATTTGGAAAAAGAAGCCGTAGCACAAGAAGAAAGCAGGACACATAGCACCACCAGGCAGCCTGCCAGCAAGTTCAATCGTTTCATCATTTTAAAATACATATAACTATCCGGTCGTGACAAAGGTCGTAAAAAAATGCCTAACTTTGCCGGACGAAAAACTAAAAATCAATCCACAATGACAAACGTCAAAACCAATTCCATAAAAGCCTGGTTGTTGGCTGCCCGCCCCAAGACACTGACCGGTGCTGCCATACCCGTCATGCTGGGCTGTGCGCTGGCCTTTATTTACGGTCACTTTCAATTAACGCCTGCCCTGCTTTGCTTTCTGTTTGCGTTTCTGATGCAAATTGACGCCAACTTCATCAACGACTTGTTTGATTTTCTGAAAGGCAGCGACCGCGAAGACCGGCTGGGACCGGAACGCGCCTGTGCACAAGGATGGATCAGTGCCAAGGCCATGAAAGCCGGAATTGCCTGTACCACCCTGTTAGCAGGAATCACCGGACTTTTCCTGCTTTACTACGGAGGACTGGAAATGATTCCAGTTGGTATTGCCTGCATGATTTTTGCCTTCCTCTACACCGCCGGACCGTATCCACTGGCTTATCACGGATGGGGCGACTTACTGGTACTTATTTTCTTCGGCTTCGTACCCGTGGGATGTACCTACTATGTCATGGCGCACGACTGGAACATGTCTGTCACCATGGCTTCACTGGCCTGCGGCCTCATCATCGATACCCTGCTGATGATTAATAACTTCCGCGACCGTGAACAGGATGCTATCAGCGGCAAGAAAACCATTGTAGTACGTCTGGGTGCCAAAGCCGGACTGATTCTTTACTTTCTGTTAGGACTGGCGGCCTGCTGGTGCTGCTTCTACTTCCTGGAAATCGGGAAAATCTATGCCGTACTGCTACCCCAGCTGTACCTGATTCCACACATTCTGACCACCCAGCACATGGCCCGTATCTACCGCGGGAAAGCCCTGAACGGAATCTTGGGAGAAACCTCCCGCAACATGCTTATTTTTGGATTATTACTCACCCTCGGCTTAATACTTTAATATGATTCGAAAGGTACGCAAAGAAGATACACCGGCCATCACTGCCATCTATAATCATTACATCGCCCACACTACCATCACCTTTGAACTGGAACCGGTGAGCGAAGAGGAAATGTGGACACGTATCCAGCACATCAGTGAGAAGTATCCGTACTTTGTATATGAGACGGAAGGGCAGATTGCCGGCTACTGCTACGTGCACGGATGGAAAGATAAGGCTGCTTACAACCAGAGTGCAGAGACCACCATCTACCTGGCTCCTTCGCATACCGGGAAAGGTATCGGAAAAGAACTGATGCTGCATCTAATAGAAGAATGCCGCCGCTACGGACTGCATGCCCTGATTGCCTGCATCACCGAAGGTAACGAAGCCAGCTACGCCCTGCACGAAAAGTTAGGGTTTGAAAAGGTATCTTATTTTCGGGAAGTAGGGCGTAAATTCGGGAAGTGGTTAGGAATCGTAGATTATGAACTGATTCTATAAGAGAGTATAGCATTATAAAAACAAACAGGGCGATACCTTTATTTCTCAGGTACCGCCCTGCTTGTCATATAGGGAAATTCACATCACTTCAGCTGTATTGCATACTTGCTTAACGCTTTCTCATCCGAACTACCTCCAATCCATACCTGATATTCTCCCGGACAGAACTGGATGCTGTGTGTGCCTTCATTCCACCATTCCAAATCTTTCTTGGACAAGGTGATGTGTACATTGACTGTCTTTCCAGCGGGAACGGATACACGCTTGAATGCACGCAGTGTCTTAACCGGACCTGCCTCATCTCCCACCTTGCTCAGGTAGACTTGCACCACTTCTTCTCCATCCCGGCTGCCCGTATTCGAAACCGGAACTACTACAGAGAGATTATCTTCACTACTTACCGTCTGCTTGTCGAAAGTGGCTGCCCCGTATGTAAACGTCGTATAGCTCAAGCCATATCCGAACGGGAACAAGGGGCGTTCTTTCATGAAGCGATAAGTTCGTCCTGCCATATTATAATCTTCAAAATCGGGCAACTGCTCGATGCTTCTGTAAAAAGTAACCGGCAATCTTCCGGCCGGATTGTAATCACCAAACAAGACATCAGCTACCGCCCTACCACCCTGCTGTCCTGGATACCAGGCCTGCAAGATAGCCTCACAAGTCTCAGTTTCAGGGACCAGTCCGACAGGTGAACCGGAGCAGTTCACTAAAATTACCTTTTTCCCTGCACGATGCAAGGCAGCAAGCAAATTCCGCTGTACTTCCGGCAGTTCAATGCTGGTACGGTCTCCCTTCTTAAAGCCAGGCAAATCGACTCCCATTTCCTCACCTTCCAGGCTCGGGGAAATACCTCCCACGAAAACAACGACATCGGCATTCCGGACTGCATTGACAGATTGGGCAATATCTACTTTCTTCTTAAAGCCCATGTCAAAATTCAGCTGCGCATCACTCTGCAGATATTCAAACTGCAATTCAATGTCATACTTCTTCCCTGCTTCCACTTGCAAAGCATACGATTGCTTGTTTCCGCCATGGCTATTATAAAATGACATGGCTTCTTTCTGATTCACCAGCAACCGTCCTTTGCCAAAGCTGTACACATCGAAGATAACCTCACCGGAAGCCTTTGGTACATAAGTCGCATTGTAGGTTGCAGAGAAATCTGTCAGATTCACACCCGGTGCAAACACCGTAGCCCCTGAAGTACAGAAGTTGAACGGAGTCATCACCCGTGTTTCTACATCCACTTTTCCTTCGTGGTTCACATTGTTCCAGTAACGGGCACTGAATCCCGGTCTGCCTTCCGACTTGCATTCACTGAACACGCTCTCCAGCAAATCATCACCTATACAAGGACATCCCTGTTCATAAATCAATTTATCTCCTTTTCCAAGAGCTGCACGAATACCATCCAATACGGTCACCGTATGGGCCGGTACTCCATTATAGTTTCCCCACATCATGACAGAATCTTTGGCATTGGGCCCCATTACAGCAACCGTCAAATTGCCACGTTTCAATGGAAGCACATTTTGTTTGTTGAGCAACAATGTCATCGATTCGCGAGCCATTTTCAATGCCAACGAATCATGTGCGGCAGAAGCCACTACAGAGAAAGGAATCTTTGTCCAGGACACTTTGGAAGGATCGTCCATTTCTCCCAAATCAAAACGGGCCTTTAAAACTCTCTTTACCGATTTATCAATTGCAGATTCGTCAATCAGACCATTTTGCACCCCTTTCAATAAAGACTGATAGGTTGCACCACATTCAAGGTCAGTACCACTTAATACAGCGGCAGAAGCCGCAGAAGCCGAATCTTTATGCGTCTTATGTCCGTTCTCTTCAAAAAAGTCATTAATCGCCCAACAGTCACTTAATATGATACCATCAAACCCCCATTCTTCCCTCAGAATCTGAGTTAACAGACGCTTGTTTCCACAACACGGCTCTCCTTCAAACCGATTATAGGCGCACATCACTTCTTTCACATCTGCATCCTGTACCAAGGCTTTGAAAGCAGGCAAATAAGTTTCATATAAATCACGAAGCGGCAAATCTTCCACATCAAAAGAATGACGGTTCCACTCCGGTCCGGAATGCACAGCAAAATGTTTGGCGCAGGCATGCAACTTATCGTATTTCCCGTCACTGACACCTTGCAGCCCTTTTACTACATTTACCCCCATACGAGTAGTCAGATATGGGTCTTCTCCGTATGTTTCTATTCCGCGGCCCCAACGAGGATCTCTATAAATATTCACATTTGGAGTCCACATCGTAAGCCCTTGGTACCTTTCATAACTTCCCTTCGACGCATAATATGCATTTTTAGCTCGAGCCTCATCCGACACTGCCGTAAATACCTCATATACCAACGAGTCATTAAAAGAGGCTGCCATACCGATTGACTGCGGAAATACCGTAGCCAATCCAGCACGTGCCACTCCGTGCAATGCTTCATTCCACCAGTTATACGGCTTTATGCCTAACCGTTCCACCGGCTTTGATACATCCATCATTAAGGAAATCTTTTCTTCCAGCGTCAGTTCCTGTAACAGCAACTCTGCCCTCTGTTCGGAAGGTAAGGAAGAGTCACGGAAATCGGGACGAGCACAGCCTAAAAAAGCTAAACCCAATAATAAAATACCATACCTCATAAAATTACTTATTAGCAGTTTCCCATAGTTTTGTTTCGGAACATTTTATATCTGCCCACAAGTTACCACATTTTATTTTAAAATCTCCCTTTTCAAGACGCCATTTGCCATCATAGCCAACGAAAGCGAGATCACTGCCTTTTATCTTCATTGTAACCGTCTTTGTTTCACCCGGTTTTAAGTATACCTTTTCAAAATTACGCAAACGAATATTATCAGGAGTACTACTTGCCACCAAATCTTTTGAGAACAACAAAACCGCTTCTTTCCCTGCAACCTTTCCGGTATTCGTCACATCTACAGAGATTGTCAATTCATCTTCAGCTGTAAAAGAAGTTTTATCAACTTTCAGGTTATTGTATACATAAGTTGTATAACTAAGTCCAAAACCAAACGGCCATTGCACATCCATTACAGAATCGTAATTATAGTTTCCTGCCATCTGTCCCAAGTTTTCACAAGGTTTGTAATCATACGTGGCAATTGCATTAATATACTTCGGATAAGTGAAAGGCATTTTGGCACTAAAATTCGCATCACCAGACATCAGATTTGCCAACGCATCTGCTCCATAGTTACTAGGAAGCATAATATTAATCACTCCCTGAGCTAAAGGCTCAATATCATTAATGATACGCGGACGTCCCTGATTTAACACTAAAATAACAGGTTTTCCCGTTTTTGCTAATGCTTTTACCAGGTTACGCTGATTTTCTGAAAGTGTCAAGTCTGTCAAATTTCCCGGGGTTTCACAGTAAGAATTTTCACCAATACAAGCTACAATAACATCAACCTTTGCTGCAGCAGCCACAACTTTTTCTATTTCCGGTTCATTTTCCTGCCACCAGTTATCATTTTGATTCGTTATGGCATTAGGGTCTGATGCTGCATAAGTTACCCCCGGCTCATAAACCACATTTTCCTTTCCATATTTATGGCAGAACGCTTCGTAAATCGTATTATAGGCTCCAGCATATTCATCTGCCTTATTTCCCTGCCAACTATAAGACCAGCCTCCGTTCAAACAACGCATAGAATTTGCATTAGGACCTGTCAGAAGAATTTTTTTACCTTTGGCTACCGGCAATACATTCTGTTCATTCTTCAACAATACCTCTGATTCTTCAGCAGCCTGGAGGGCAACTTTTGCAAATTCTTCCGAGCCAAACTTATCATATTTTTTAATATCCCAATATGGATTTTCAAACAACCCCAGACGATATTTTAAACGTAACACACGGGCTACAGCATCATCAATACGGCTCATCGGTACTTCTCCTTCTTCTACCAGCTCTTTCAAATAAGTACAGAAACTGACTTCATACGGAACCATTGACATATCAATACCCGCATTAATAGCTATCTTAATTGCTTCTTTTTTAGTAGCTGCAATATGGTCACGAGTACAAAGGTTATTAATATCTGCCCAGTCGGTTACTATCATGCCATCCCAGTTCAATCCTTCTTTCAACCACTCTGTCAACAACTCATGATTGGCATGGAAAGGTATTCCGTTATCGACTCCAGAATTCACCATGACACTCAAGGCTCCATGACGAATCGCCTCCAGGAAAGGAGCAAAATGTTTCTCACGCATATCGCTACGAGAAATAGAAGACGGTGTACGATCCTTTCCTGATACTGGGACTCCATATCCCATATAATGCTTCATACAGGCAGCCACATTGTATTCACCAATATGATTGGGATCCTCTCCCTGAAATCCTTCTACAGCAGCCTTTCCCATTTCTGCATTCACGCAGCAGTCTTCTCCATAATTTTCCCACATTCGAGGCCAACGCGGATCTCTTCCTAAATCAACCACTGGAGCGTATGTCCAAGGAATACAACTGGCCTTTGTTTCGTAAGCTGATATTTCAGCCCCCTTCTTCGTCAGTTCGCGATTGAAAGAAGCTCCCATATTAATGCCCTGTGGGAACATGGTACCATCAAGAGTATAAGTCGTTCCATGAATCTGGTCTACACCATAAATACAAGGAATACCTATTTCTTTCATGGAAATTTCCTGTATCCGTTTGATTGCTTTGGCCCAAACTTCTTTCTTCTGTGCCACACTCAACGGAACATTCAAAAGTGATCCTACTTTATATTTCCCGATGACCGTATCGAGCATGGCTTCACTCATTGTAAAGCCATGCTTCTTACTCGCCTCAAAATCAGTTACTACATCAATAGTAATTTCGCACATCTGTCCGATTTTTTCCTCCAGCGTCATTTTATTCAGCCATTTCTGAATATTTGCCTCTATAGTCTTATCTACTGGAATAGCCGGTGTCACGCTCTGCACGTTTTGTGCCATACACATGCCAGATCCAAGCACTGAAGCCAAAACTACGTTCTTTATCAAATTCATGGTATTTCTTTTTTAATTATTAATATCAGTATTAATTCTTATAGTTAAACCCTACAACGCCCTTTATATCTTTTGATGAACTGCCTATATAAATCTTGAATTTGCCTGGTTCTGCCACCCATTTATGCTGCGTATCATCAAAAAATTTCAGGTCTTCATCGTCGATAGTGTAGGTAATCTGTTTTGTTTCTCCCGGTGCAAGAGCTACCTTCTCAAAATGCTTGAGTTCCTTTACAGGGCGAATTACTGAGGCCTTGTCATCACCTACATAGAACTGTACCACTTCCTGACCTGCTACATTTCCGGTATTACTTACCGATACAGTTACTGTACGTCCGTTGATTGCAGGTTTGCCGTAGCTGAATGTGGTATAACTCAAACCGAAGCCAAACGGGAAGCGGACTTTAGTCTTGAAGTAGTCGAACCAGCGATAACCTAACAGAATGTCTTCGCCATATATTTCAGTTTCATTTCTCTTCGCCCCGTTACCAGGTTCTTTGCAGAAATCTATACCTTTCCAACCTTTTACAGCAGCTTCCAGCAGTTCAGCGGAATTCATAGGTTTACCCTCTACGCCTCCAAAAGGCTGTGGCAGCTTGTCGGGTGATACTCCCGGATAGCCTACAGCACCCATTTTGTGTGCAGGATAATCGGTAAGCTGATATGCAAACGAGAACGGAAGTTTTCCTGACGGACAAACATCACCCGAAATAATATCTGCCAAAGCGTGTCCGGCTTCGCTTCCAAGATACCATGACTGCACCAGTGCAGGAGCCTTTTCGAGCCAAGGCATATCGTATGCGTTTCCGCTCACAATCACCAATACGGTATTGCTGTTGGCAGCAAGCAGTTCTGTAATAAGACGGTCCTGACCGAAAGGAAGCTGATAATTTTCACGGTCACCACCTTCACAGTCCTGAGTATGGTTCTTGTTCAAACCTCCTACATATATAACATAATCTGCATCCTTAGCTTTTTCTACGGCTTCATTACGGAGCGAATCATACAAAGCCTGTGGCAATTCATCTACCATACCGAACATTGAGCGACCGGATTCATATCCTTTTGCATATTCCACAGTACATCTGTCGCCGAAGCGTTCCTTTAAGCCACGCAGAGGAGACACTTCATCGCGAGGCTTGAGTTCACTTGAGCCACCACCTGCGCACAGGCTGCGTGTGGCATTCTCGCCCACCACCAGAATCTTCATTCCGTCCTTTGGAGCAAGAGGCAGGAGGCCGTTGTTCTTCAGAAGCACAATACCTTCCTGTGCTATGCGGCGTGCAGCAGCAATGTGTTCTGGCGAATTCATAGAACCAAAACCTCTATTTTCTGCCATTTCAGTACGGAGTATCAAACGTAGCATACGTCTGGCCTTGTCATTGATGATTGAGTCGGGAACTTCACCTTTACGACATTTTTCAAGATAGGCTTTTCCAAGATAATAATCATCGTAGGAGTTTATCGGAGCTTCCGTAGAAAGACCGTCTGTAAAACTGCCCATTTCAAGGTCAAGGCCATTGAAAATGGCTTCGTCCGTATTATGCGCTGCTCCCCAGTCGGTAATTACAGCCCCGTCGAATCCCCATTCTTTTTTCAGAATATCATTGATAAGACGGGCATTATGGGTTGCATGTTGGTCAAGATATTGGTTGTAACTGCCCATTATGCTCCATGCGCCCCCTTCGGTTACAGCCGCATGGAACGGACGCAGATAAAGCTCGTACAAGGCTCGGTCGGACACTCGCACATCCACATGATTGCGGAAAGTTTCCTGCTCGTTGAGCGCGTAATGTTTTACGCAACATGCCACACCATTGGATTGGAGTCCTTGGATATATGGCACACACATTTGAGAAGCAAGATATGGATCTTCACCCATGTATTCAAAGTTACGACCGTTTAGTGGAGTACGGTACAAATTCACGCCTGGGCCTAATAGCACCGTCTTATTGCGGTAGCGAGCCTCCTCGCCGACCATTTTCCCGTAAAGGGTCGCCATCTCCGGCTGCCATGTGGCAGCAAGGCAGGTCAAGGCAGGAAATGCTGTACACGAGTCGTTAGTCCAACCTGCATGTCCCCAGTCGTTCCAGTTTATTTCCATCCGCACACCATGAGGTCCGTCACTTGTATAGACCTCGGGAACACCTAAACGCGGTACTCCCGGACTTGAGAACTTTGATTGTGCATAACTGAGGCGGACTTTCTCTTCAAGGGTCATCTTGCTCAGAAGTGTTTCTACCATTGTCTCAATATCATTGTCATTGATGTCGGCAGCATTTAAAGTCGTCATGCTTAATATAGAAATGATGAAAAATAGAATCTTTTTCATACTTTACTTTTGATTTTTAGTTTATAAATTACAAAAAAGAGAAGAGATGGCTGTCTCAAAATAGAGAAATTGGACAGACATACTTATAATTTATAAGTTATAGTATAAAAATCTCCTGCTTTTAGCCATATCATTAGAGTAAATTAAGGCTGAAACAGGAGATTTTTTATTTCTAAGTTTCAATCTGTAATATTTTTACTTTTGCAATTCTATTTTGAGACAGCCTCTATCATAATATGGGAAAACCAATCACACGATTTTGTATAAAATTAGAAATATTATTCTTTAGTAATCTTTGTAATCGTATAACCATCACCTACAAAAATGGCACCACCTTGTTCGTTCATAAGCTGCATAGAGAAGTCTGTAAGCTCAAACTCCATAACCGTAGAACCGCTAATCATGATGTCGTCACGGTCGGGGTCTTGCAGTCCCGTAAGGATGTTGCTCCACCAACCAGTGGCCATAGTGCCCTGTCCTTCACCCGTAACATACGCACGAACGATGCTGCCGGCTACTACCAAATCCTTGAATTGCGACTGGAGCTCCCTGAACGGAGTATCCCATGTTACATTGAACTCACCTTCCCAAAGAGTCTCTTCTGTTACTACAGGAGCTTCATTGCTGATTTCAATCTTTCCGCCACCGTAAACATTGCCGTCAATGTCTGTAAGAGTAACACGATATGTACCAAGAGCAAGGTCTGCAGGTACAGTGTATTCTACGTAACTATTATCGCCATCTGCGACGAAGTTTGCAGCAGCTTCCTTTTCACCGAACGAGATTTTAACAACTTTGTCCATATTTGTTCCGTGGAGTTTTACTACTTTACCTGGTACAACCTGACGGTCGAGTATGTCTTCGCCTGGAATAGGATCGCTCTCAAGCGGACGGACAGTAAGTATGCCGGTACGGGATGTAGATTTTCCCTTTGTTGTAGTAGCGACAATCTTCAGAACATACTCACCGGCAAGAAAAGTATGCTGGATTTTCAAGCCTTCGTGTATTACCTCATCATCAATTAACCATTGTACTGTGGTGTAGAGGGCCGGTGTTACTGTAGCAGAATCAACAAACTCTACATCACGGGAGAGATTCTTGTATTCTACCGGTTCACCGTTCTCCCATTCACTGAACCACGGAAGGAGAATCTGAGGGAAGTCATCTTCGGTAGCTGTAATAAACTCTTCGTTATCTTCAGAGCAAGAGCTAAATGTTCCCATTGAGAAAACCGCTATCACTGCCAATAAACTATATAATATTTTTTTCATACTGAATCAATTTTTAGTTCCTTCTTCCTCCTCCCCCCGAAAGGGAGGCGGAAGAAGGGGTAATGTATAAAACCTTAAAACAATCTATTCACCAAAATTTTCGATATCTATAAAATTCTGCTCAGCTATATCCCACCAAACACGGGTGTGCCAGTTGTCATTGCCGCCCATACGGTCTACAGCTGCCTTATTGTTCACGCTGTTGTACTTCGATTCAAGTAGCGGATAGCGTAAACGTGTCGGAGTCTGCATGTTTGGATCTTCACGAGGAAAATCAGTTCTGACAGGAAGCAGAGTACGGTCTGCAATCGCAGGATAGTCGGAACGACGGAGATTAGCCCATCCTTCGCTTGGATTTGTTAGATGTAGAATCCATGCCTGTGTATTTATGGACTCACGAGGATTGCTGCCCAAGGGATTTGCTGCAATATAGTCATTAATTTCATCGTCGGAAATCTTTGAAACGATATCGTAGTAATTGTTCATCATTTGCATTGAAGCACGGATACCTTCTTCATAGTGACTTTCGGCACTTCCGGAAACATTCCAATCCTTTGATGCTGCCTCTGCAAGCAGGAATTCCACTTCGGCGTATGTAATGAGAATACCCGGGCAGTCGGCATTGCAGAATGCTACTGCTATGGTAGGTCTAATCATACGGGCCGGATAATTATTCTGATCGTATCCCTTTTCAGGATAAAGACTCACAAGATTGGCAAGAGTAGGAATATCACTCGTCGCAGGGGCGTTTACCCAGTCACTCCACCAGGCATCACCAACATTGCACGGAACAATACCAAGACCACCATTCTCACCCCATGCAATCACTTCATCTGTAACATCATAGTTGCCGGATGTATCGGTCTGACTGCGTGTGGTATGAATATAACAGCGTGCTATACGGTAAAGACGAGGGTCATTCATCGTTTCCATGTATTTATATAATGTAGAGCAAACGAATGAAGGCGATGTAGGGTCCTGACCGTATATCATCTCACCAAGGGCATTTGCTCTAAAATCGAGGTCATTGGCACCATCATAAAGAGTAAAAGGTGCATCGATATACTTCACATAAGCATCCTCATCACCCGAAGAAATGATGCCACCATCGGCTGTAAGTGCAGATTCAAACTCTTCGCGGGCCTTTTCAGGAGCTACATCAGAGATTCGCATTGCGTAACGCAGGCGGAGAGTATTGGCATACCTCTTCCATGCTGTTACGTCGGATTCCAAAGAAGTGACATCACCGGAGATAAGGTCAGTACCTGTACCAAGTTGAGCAGCAGCAGCTTTCAATTCTGAGAATACGAAGTTATAGACTTCCTCCTGAGTGTCGTACTTAGGGGTTGCATTACCATTAATATACGACATACCTGCCTCACTGCAAGGAATATCTCCATAGATATCAGAGAGCAAAGCCATCATGTAAGCTCTATGAATACGCAATGCGGCATTGGTGTTCGGCATATCTTCAGAACGATAGATTGCATCTACCAAATTCTTGATGCTTATAGAATAGTAGCGGTTCCATAAAAGAGCCATTTCCGAGTCTTTCGGATAAACGGCTCCTGCATAGTTTGAAACATTCCATCCACCGGCATAATATTGTGTGAAACCGGTGATGTAACTACGGTAGGTATCCATAAGGGAAAAGTCACCATAGGTTTGCAGAAGGGCTGTAGTGAGTTGTGCGTTCGGGTCGATAATGCTTGCTTTAGAGTCATCGGTATTTACATCCTCCAGATAACTGTCTGAGCAAGATGAAAATGCTCCAAGCGAAAATATCATCATCGACGATGCGATATAAGAATATATTTTTTTCATAACCAATTTATGTCTATTAGAATTTCACATTTATATTAAAACCGTAGCTACGGCGTGATGGAAGTGAACCATACTCAAGACCCATACCTGATGTATTATAGTTGGAATCAGGGTCGATGTTAGGAATATTCTTCCAAACTATGAACGGATTACGAGCCACGAATGAAAGAGAGAGAGACTTCACAAACTTGCCGAGCATAGATGACGGGAAAGTATATCCAAAAGTAATCTCGCGGCACTTTATGTAAGAATTGTCGTATATGAACAAGGCAGGAGCCTTTTCTGCAACACTTTTCCAATAATTTTGCGGATTCACAGCGTAGGTATTCTTGCTATATGTACCGTCGCCATTATCTACAACACCGTCAACTATAAGACCTTCGCACTTGCCGGCTGCGCGCCACTGTTCCTCGGTCATACCTGCTGCTTTGCGGGCCTCTTCAGAACGATACCATTCTTCACGTCCGGGAAGAGTCCCTGTGGCTTTACCTGTAAGATAAGCCGAACGCATTGAGAATGAGTAGAGGTCGGCACCCATCTTTATATCGAATGCAGCGTAAAGGTGGAAGTTCTTATAAGTGAAAGTTGAGTAGAAACCACCTGTCCAGTCCCAAGTAGAGTTACCAAGTGTTTTAAGGTTCTCGTCATAGAGTGGAAGACCTGTGTTCTTATCGATAAGGATGTCTCCATTCTCATTGCGCTTGAAATCAGTACCGAGAATTGAACCGTAATCCTTTCCTACCTCAGCACCGACTGATACACCAGCCCAGCTTGCATCTGCCAACTGGAAGAAATCCATTCCCTCAACAAGTTCAAGAACCTTGTTTGAGTTCTTCGAGAAGTTGAAACCTGCATCCCATGCGAAGTCCTTGATTTGTAACACACGACCGTTGATGGCCAGTTCTATACCCTTGTTCTGAATCTTGCCGGCATTGATAAGGCGTGATTGGTAGCCTGAGGGGGCAGAAGAAGCAAGACTGATAATCTGATCCTTTGAAGTCTGGTTATAGTAGGTAAGGTCGATACCCAAACGCCCGTTGAAGAACTTCAATTCAGCACCTAATTCGTATGAGCTTGTCATTGTAGGCTTCAGATCGCTGTTTGGCTGTGTATAATTGTTAATCATACCTATTGTAAAACCTGGATATGAGTATTTTCCTGTCGCATAGTTCAAGGCAAGCTGGTATGGGTCTGTATCAGAACCTACCTTCGCCCATGAAGCACGAACCTTACCAAAGCTAAAGACATTCTTGATATTACTGTTCTTGATGAAGTTGGTAAACACGATACTTCCAGATACAGAAGGGTAAATATAAGTGTTGTTTGACGACGGAAGTGTAGAAGAACGGTCGCCACGAACAGTACCTTCGAGGTAGTATGTAGAGCGGTAACCAAGGCTTGCACTTGCATAAAGTGAATTTATCTGCTTCTTGTAAGTGCTTGGCTGCACATTCTGCTCAGCATAGTTTATAATTGAAACCACACCGTCCATCTGCTGGTCTGTACCGGTAATTACAGTAGTCTTGTTGTCAACCTTGAAGATGTTACCACCAAGGGTAGCATTCAAGTCGAAACTTCCCCAGTTGTTGTTGTAGAGGGCAAGGATTTCGGCGTTCAGCGTACGGTTGTTGAAAATTGAGTTGGTAAGCTTACCTGGAAGAACACCAGGAGTTGAGCGAGCAATGAAGTCATCGAAATTCATATTATTGATGTCTGTTCCCAGTGTACCTTGAATTTTCAAATGTTTGTCGATATTATAAATGGCTTTCGCTGTAAAACGGAACACATCCTTCACTGATTTATTTTCGTTTTTATAGAGATCCCAATATGGGTTCCTGTTATATTGGTCATTACCGTTCCAGTTGGCGTATGTACCATCTGCATTCTGGTAATTCTTAAGCCACTCAATATTATAGGTATTGGCCAAAGTCATAAGATTCTTGCCGACGTTACTTTGCGAACTGCCAAGAGCAGGACGGTTCTTCACATTCTCACGAGTGTAGTTGGCAGAAAAATCGAAATCGATAGGACCTGCGGAAGTATTTACACGGAGATTGAAGTTGTCACGGCTCATATTAGTGTTTGGAAGGATATCCTTGTTACGCATATCCGTAAAAGAGAAACGGACACCGGTCTTACCTGTGTTTACACTCAAAACAGCAGTATTCTGAGCTGTCAGACCTGTACGGAAAAATGAAGAAGTGTTATTAGGATATATGAGGAATGGATGTACAGAACCATCAAAATAAGTTTTGTCAATCATGTCGGCCTTCACGCCCCAACTCTGGTTAGTACCTGAAGAAGCATCAAGCTGGTACTGTCCGTTGTCTCCCATACCATAGATTTCCTGTACATCATCCCACTTTGCAAGCTGTGTATCGACAGTAAACGAACCATTATACTCCACTGAAACCTTTTCCTGCTCGGCTTTCTTTGTAGTGATGAGGATTACACCGTGAGATGCACGTGAACCATAAAGAGCAGAAGCAGCTGGACCCTTAAGTACGGTCATTGTTTCAATGTCATCAGGATTGATGGCAGATATACCATCACCTAAGTCATAACCTCCCTGCTCACCTGCACTGCCGAAATTAGTATTGTCCAAAGGTACACCATCAACTACATACAGCGGCTGATTGTTTCCTGTCAATTCTGTTGTACCACGAAGCATAACCCTGGTAGAACCTGAGGCTCCACCGGCAGTATTACTGACTACAAGACCGGCAACCTTACCGGCGAGAGAGTTTATTACGTTGGTTTCCTTCGCTTTGGTCAGTTCTTCACCTTTCACTTCGGAGAGGCCGTAACCAAGGGCCTTGCGGTCGCGTTTAATACCGAGTGCAGTTACAACCACTTCTTCCAACTCAGTAGAGCTTTCTTCAAGTGTTATCTGCATATTACTCTGAGCCTTTACGCGTATGGTGTTATATCCTATATAGGATATTTCAAGTTCATCACCGGCGTTGCATTCCAAGGTGAAATTTCCGTCCATGTCAGTAATAGTACCATTGGTGGTTCCAACCACTATAACAGATACACCGATCAAAGGTCCTGAAACATCAGAGATATTGCCTTTTACTGTAATCCCGTCAGCTTCCACTGCTATGTTGGTATCCATGCCTTTCGAGCCATTTGCCATAACCGGCATTGTCATCAGGCCTGTTCCAAGCACACACAGCGCTAATTTTAATTGTTTTGTTGTCATAATATTATGTATTTAAAATTAATGCAATATTTTACATTATCAAATTTTATTTTGAACTCTCTGCAACTCCTTCTTTAATGCCTTTTATAACCCAGTCGGCCTTAATGGACATGTTATTATTACGGTCGAAGATACCGAACATATCCGCACCGTTGCCTAACCGGTTGTTGTCCCATACGAAAGTCGAGAATCCGCGTTTGCGTGCCTCAGACACCAATGTCTTGCAGTAATAAGCCATATTCTCCCTCATGCGGTCTACTTCGGAATTTTTGTAATGGGTGGTAATGCCCCATTCACCTATCACCACTCCTAATCCTTTAGAACTCCATTCGTTAGCTACCTTATCGAAGAATTCAATCATGGTTTTCTCGTCACTCTGAGATGCTTTTCCATACTGTTTATATGGCTCGCCCCAGTAATAGCATTCGCCACTGCCGGCATATTCCCACGGATTATAATAATGTAGCTCTACACTCATATAGTCATTGCCATTACCTTCTATATCGGTAGGAATGATGAAGTCACCGTTATACAGACCATAATCGGCATTGCACACATAAGTCTGTACTATAAGATGGCGTTTTGAATTGTTCATGCCTGTGGCTCTCACTATATCGATGAAGGTCTGATTGTAGGCATTCTGCACATCAAGGTTTTCGGCTGTAGGTTTTCCCCAATTATCGGGTATGTGAACTTCGTTGGTTCCGGCAAAAGCTACACGGTAGTCGTACTTGCCAAGCTCACTGGCTATGTTCATCCATAGCAGGGCTAATTTCTGGCAGTTTTCTTCCTTGTTGACATAAAGAGGACGGCTCTCAAGCCATTTTTCATGGTGAACGTTGACAATTACCTTCAGGTCGTAATCCAGACACCAGTCTATAACTTCCTTTATTCTGTTCATCCATGTCTTACTGACAGTCATCGCAGAAGGATTGGTGATGTGACATTGCCATCTTACAGGGATACGTATGGCATTGAACCCGGCATCACGTACTGCCTTTATGGTTTTCTTTGTAACTACCGGGTTACCCCATGCTGTTTCTGCTTTGTCGGCACCGTCTGGGTCGCCTATAGCAACAGATTCACTGTCTTGCCCCAAAGCGGAGCATTCAAATTGGTTACCGAGATTCCATCCGGCAGTAACTTCACTGTTCCATTGCCGGGCTGTCTGTTGAGCGTGACACAGCATTGCAGCAGACATCAGCAATAACAGACAAGAAATTCTAAAATTAGTTTTCATATATTATTATTTATGCGAATCAGGAGTTGAAAATAGCTTCTGATTCAGGTCTTAAAAGTTTATAAATCAGTTAATTACCTCATTGATTTATTTTGCAATTTCCTTGAAAATCAGTATATTAGAAGAATAATTCCCGTTATTTTCCAATTATGATTCCCAAGGAGAAAAAGTTAAAACTAATAGATTTATATATGTATATCTGTGATGTCTATAAGTCTACTCTGCGTTTCTAGTGCCAGAGATTCAGCAACAACTCCAATCCCGAATTTACGGATGAGGAGGTTCTTACATCTATCTGTTCTGTGGTTACTGTCAGAGATATTTCGGCATCAACGAGATACATACTTTCGCCAAGGAGTATCTGTCATCATGGTTCCCAAAACTTCCGTCTTATCAGACATTCTGTGTACGCCTGAATATGCTTTCAGAAGCATTTAAAGTATTGGTATTTACTATGATACAATCATTCAAGCCCAAGGATTGCGACTCTCTCATATCCATCGTGGATTCCATGCCGATTGTAACCTGTAAAGGAAAAAACCGGAAAGTGGCAACGGAGATAACATCAAAGGGGTATTGCTCCACCAAGAACATGTACTACTCTACTATGGCATGGAACTGCACATGGTAGGACAACGCAGGGAGGGAACGATACCTTTCTCGGAGATGACAGTCCTGACACCGGCTTTGGAAAACGGCCTGACCGTATTCAAAAACGAATGCGCGCCATACCTGTCCGAAAAGACCGTGCTTGGAGATAAGATTTACAGCGACTTCTCTTTCTTTAATGAAAGTAATCCGGTCAAAATGCTTACTCCACATAAAGAGATTAAGGGAGAGCCGGAAGTAATTAAACAGAGGGAGAAAGCCGCCAGAGACCTTTTCTCACAAGTTGTTTCCAAGGTCAGACAGCCTATCGAATCCTTTTTCAACTGGCTGAATGAAAAAACAGAAATTCAAAGAGCGTCTAAAGTAAGAGCTACCAAAGGGTTGTTGATACATACCTTTGGGAAGTTGGCTATTGCTCTACTTACATTCGTCAATTTTTAATTTTTGAATCAGGGTGTCAACTCCTGATTCGCATTACTTACTGTTTTCATAGATTTATGAATTTAATAAAACTTATTGTTCCCAAAAAGCAAACCATTTACCTATAGATAAACAGAAACTACCAGGAACACAGAAAACAAAGATTCTCTACACTGCAAATGTAAGTACAAACTATTCACACCAAGGCCTGATATGTATTACACTATATCTCCAATTGTAGATTCAACATTTCATACCCTATTTTTAGACATAAGATACCCCTGCCTGTACGTCTGGAATCCAAATGAATATTATCTTTGCAAATAAAAGATAACAAAAATATTTTACTATTTTTGTTATACGGTTAATTCAGAACAACCATTCCTTTTTTAACCTAATAACGTCATATTAAAGATACATTTAAATGAAAGCACAGATATTGTTCATACTTTGTTTTATATTTAATGTAACAATCGCAAAAGAGCATTATCAATTCCGGCATCTCACAACTTCTGACGGCTTATCTGATAATGAAGTAATAGCTATGCTTAAAGACAACGAAGGCTTTCTTTGGTGTGTGACAAGCAGTGCCATAAACCGTTTTGATGGATACAATGTAAAGCAATATTTAAAAACTGAAGATGGAACAAATTTATCAACTTCTGTCAGTCAGATTTTAATTGATAAAGATAATAATATCTGGATAGAACGTTTTGGCTATTACTTCACATACAATAGGGAAAGAGACTTATTTGTCAATGCACAACCCTTACTTCAAAAATATCAATTGCACAGCGGCGCAAATCTACAAACAATTATTACTGACGACCACAATAATTTATGGTCATACAACGGGGAAACAATGAAAGTATATTCTTTCAGCACCCAACAATCTCACACTATAGAAGATTTACCTGAAAACATAACTTTTTTCAGCGTAAAAAAAGACAAACTATTTTATATCGACGGGAATAACAACTTTCATATAACAGATCTATTACATAAGCATACAAATGTTATTATCCCATTAAATGAGGTATTGGGTACAGAAAAATTTTTAAGTTATAAATTTTACGTAGACGACAACCTGGACATCTGGATATATAGTTCCAACACAGAAGGACTTTGGCTGTTCTCTCAAAGTACAAATAACACTTGGAAGTTAAACACAATAGGAAAAAATACCCTTCTCCTAAAAAATAAGGTCATCAGTATTTGTGAAGATAATTCTCATAAGATATGGATTGGATTAGAATATGATGGTATCAGCATTTATGATAAAGAAAAACAACAATACACCCATATTTCACAAAATCTATCCCCTTACTCATTAGGAAGCAACAAAGTATGGTGTTTCTACTATGATGATGAAAACACAATGTGGGTAGGAACAATGCGAAATGGAATATCCTACTACAACTCACACTTCTTCTCTTTCTCCAAAACCATGCTGCCTTCCACTTACGACATTTCATGCCAAGTGGAAGACCGTGAACATAATTTATGGATTGGTACAGATGGGGATGGAATTTATAAAGTAGATCCTAATGGGAATATTACGACTTTCAAAAAAGAGCAAAAAAATTCATTTAGCAACAAGATTATCTGCATGCACGTGGATGCCCAAAACAGAATATGGATTGGCACCTATCTGGATGGATTCGGTTATTATCAGAATAATTGTTTCCATCAACAACCTTTTTCTGATAAATTTCCAAGGAATCCTATCAACAACAGCATATGGAGTATCACTGAAGATAACAAAGGAAATCTCTATTTAGGCAACTTGAAATGTGGCTTGCATATATTTAATCCTGAAACAGGATATTTTCATACATTTACTCCACAAAATTCCAATCTTTTGGATGCGCATGTAATGAATGTATTTTTCGACAAGAAGCGCTCTGTATACATGGCAACGTGCAATGGCACCCACGTCTTAAATACAGAAAATCATGAAATAAAAAGTATACGCCATAACTCTAAAAGGTCACAATTCATTCAAGATACAATCCAGAACAATGTCTACATGGATAGCCGAAATCTTTTATGGATGGGGGGAAGAGAAGGGCTGACGGTATTCGACATGCGTCTTGATACAATTTACTATTTGAATAAAAGCCATAGACTGGAAGGAAATTTTGTACGAGGTATCACCGAAGATAACAATCAAAACATCTGGGTAGTAACTACAGATGGAGTTACTAAGATAGAGATACAAGTAGATCAGCATAGACATGGATATACATTTCATTGTCTCCCCTACGCTAAAAACGATGGATTACAAACTTCCGATTTCGTACATAACTCTATCTACAAATTACAAAACGGCCATATAATAGTAGGAGGAAATGGAGGATATTACGATATTAATCCTAACACAAAATACTACAAGAATATATCCAGGGTCATATTTACAGAATTAAAAGTCCTGGACACAACTATTAATGTAGATTCCCTATATAGTCATCACAAAATATTAAGCCAAAATATTGAACTTACGGACAAAATAACGCTCAAGTACAATCAAAATACTTTTAAATTAAGTTTCTCAACCATGGATTACGTACGTACCCATGACATTCGGTTTTCCTATCGGTTAAGCGGGACGAGCGACCAATGGATTTCACTCGAAAGCAACTATATTGCTTTCAACAATATGGCTCCCGGAACGTACGAGCTGGAAGTCAGAGCCACCAACTCTGGAGGATTGTGGAGTAATCCTTCCACACTTCTCATCCATATCGAACCTCCTATATGGTTAAGTATTTATGCCAAGGCATTATATTTACTCCTGATTATCACACTATTTTCCTATGCCTTGTATCGAAAAGAGCAAAAACACAAACGAAGAATGCACTATAAGGAAATGGAGTTTGAAGCTAAAAAACAACATGAAATAGATGAAATGAAACTAAACTTTTTCACTCATCTAAGCCATGACTTCCGTACCCCACTATCCTTAATTATAGCTCCACTAGAAGAAGTGCTCAAAACTCATCACAACGAAGATATTACATCAAATTTGAATATTATTCATAAAAATGCCTTGTCTCTTCTGAATTTAGTAAACCAAATATTGGATTTCCGTAAAATTGAAATACAGGAAATGAAACTGCATCCAGAAAAAGGAGATTACATTGAGTTCATAGATGATATTATCAATCATTTCTCTGTATATGCAACGACTTACCAAATCACTCTGACCTTCGAAAAGGAGATTGACACCCTATCTATGGCCTTCGATAAAGATAAAATGCATAAGATATTTATGAATCTTCTGTCCAATGCCATAAAATATGCAGGTACTCCCGGCAAAATCACAGTAAAAGTATGGACTGAAGACGAGAAGGTTTTTGCAAGTGTAGCCGACAACGGAAAAGGAATAGAAGATAGTGAGAAGTGCAAGGTTTTCGATGCTTTTTACCAAATAGCAGATGATAAATCATCGTATGGAAGCGGTATAGGCCTGCACATTGTAAAAGAACTTCTCAGTTTACACCATGGAGATATACATATAGAAGACAACCTGCCCACAGGTGCTAAATTTATATTTTATATCCCTATCACTCCCATGGAGCAAATTGTAGAAACAGAATGTCATATCCAACCAACCGAAGAAGAAATGGTATCTTTAGAATCAGAGGGGAAAAACGAAAATCTGGATCAAAACACCCTACTCATTGTAGAAGACAACCAAGACTTACGCTTATTTTTATCCGATTCTCTAAAAAAGGAATATCATATTTTTTCTGCAGTTGACGGACTACATGCATTATCTATTCTCAAGAAAGAGCATATTGATATGGTCATTACGGATATTATGATGCCTAATATGGATGGGATTGAACTATGCCATGCCATAAAAAGTGACATCAAAATTTCACACATACCAGTTATCATGCTGACAGCTAAGAATGATATTGAACATATAAAGAAAGGACTAACCGAAGGAGCAGACGATTATATTGCCAAACCCTTCAACCTCGATATTTTAAAACTTCGCATCAATAAAATACTTAAATGGAAACAAGAATGCCATAGAAAGTTTTCCATTGCAGATATACCAGTGAGTGACATCACCTCAAGCTCATTGGACGAATCTTTCATTCAAAAAACCATCAAGACTGTAGAAGAACACATCGAAAATCCTCAATTCTCAGTAGAAGAATTAAGCAGCATTATTGGTATGAGCAGAAGTAACTTATACAATAAACTCATGTCTATAACAGGAAGTTCTCCAAGCGAATTCATACGCATCATACGGCTTAAGAAAAGTCTGAAACTACTGGAGAAAACCCAGATGACAGTCGCAGAAGTAGCTTACAAAGTAGGATTTAATACTCCAAAAATCTTTACACATTATTTCAAGGAAGAATATAAAATGACTCCTACAGAATACCGGAAACAAAAGGAACAGTCTCCCCAATCATAAATATCCAGTCAAGAAATTCACACCCCCAAAAAACGCCGAAGAGTTTTGAAGTAAACGCCTTTGCGTTTTACTTCAAACGTACTTGTGTTTTACCTCAAACGTAAAGGCGTTTGCTTTCAAACGCACTTGCGTTTTTGGAGACACTTACTAAAGAATTTTAATAATCTAATAATCAAGAAATTACCGACCAGTTCACATTCTTCTTACGAAGCTCTTTCAGCTGCTGCCAGACAATTTGATTTTCCGGTTTCATGCCTTCAGGGTCGTCATCCAGCAGGCGTTCAGCTATTTCACGGACATACTGCAACAGCTGTCCGTCTTTGGCAATATCCGCAATCTTCAAATCAAAGGCTACCCCGCTCTGCTGGGTACCTTCCAAATCGCCGGGACCACGTAGTTTCAGGTCGGCTTCGGCAATTTCAAAACCGTCATTGGTCTGCACCATGATTTCAATGCGCTTACGAGTTTCTTCCGTCAATTTGTATCCGGTCACTAAAATACAATAAGACTGGTCGGCACCCCGACCTACTCGCCCACGCAACTGGTGGAGCTGGGAAAGTCCGAAACGTTCGGCATTCTCAATAGCCATCACCGAGGCATTAGGTACATTCACGCCGACTTCTATCACGGTCGTGGCCACCATAATCTGGGTTTCGTTGGCCAAGAAACGCTGCATTTCTTCTTCTTTCTCGGCCGGTTTCATCTTGCCATGCACCTTGCTGACCTTGTACTCAGGAAACTCCTCGCAAACGTGCATGTAACCCTCTTCCAGGTTCTTGATGTCCATCTTTTCGCTCTCCTGTATCAACGGATACACGATGTATACCTGACGGCCTTCCTGAATCTGTTTCCGCATGAATTCGTACATGCTTTTCCGACGGTTGTCAAATTGATGAATGGTCTGGATAGGCTTTCGGCCGGGAGGCAATTCATCAATGACCGACACATCCAGGTCGCCATACAAGGTCATGGCCAGCGTACGGGGAATCGGAGTGGCTGTCATAACCAGTACATGAGGAGGACGGGTATTCTTAGCCCACAACTTGGCTCGCTGGGCTACTCCAAAACGATGTTGTTCGTCAATCACCACCAGTCCCAAAGAAGAGAAGTTGACGGTATCTTCAATCACGGCATGCGTACCAATCAAGATATGCACATCCCCTGTTAATAAGTCGCGAAGAATTGCTTCACGGCGTTTGCCTTTCACGTTGCCGGTCAACAGTTCCACCCGCACGGGCATCCCATTCAGAAAGCGACGGATGGTTTCATAATGCTGTGTGGCAAGAATTTCCGTCGGAGCCATCATGCAGGCCTGAAATCCGTTATCCAAGGCTATCAGCATGGTCATCAGGGCTACTAATGTTTTTCCGCTGCCCACATCGCCCTGCAACAGACGGTTCATCTGTCGTCCACTGCCCATGTCGCGACGCATTTCCTTGATTACACGTTTCTGTGCCCCCGTCAACTGGAAAGGCAGGTGATGTGCATAAAAGGTATTGAAAATCTCACCCACCCGTTCGAATACCAGTCCACGAAATTTATTGCGACGTTCTTTGGTATAACGGAGAATATTAAGCTGTACGTAAAACAGTTCCTCAAATTTCAAGCGATACTGTGCCTTACGAAGAAGTTCCGGATTCTGCGGAAAATGAATATTATACAACGCATCGGTCAGGGGCATCAGCTGATGTGCCGCGATTAAAGAGGGACTTAGCGTTTCCTCAAAGCTTTCTTTCTGCAAGGCCTGAAAAAGATTTTTCATCAGCTTTTCCAGCGCATGAGAATTCAGGCTGGTACGCTTCATCTTTTCCGTAGTGTTGTAATAAGGCTGAAGCCCCATGGTGGAAAGAGTCAGTTCCTGTGCCGGATCAATATCAGGATGGGCCACATTGATACGTCCGTTGAAAACCGTGGGCTTACCGAACACGATGTATTCTTCGTTGGCTTTGTACTTTCCGGTGATATACTTCAACCCTTGAAACCACACCAAGTCCACCACTCCCGTGCCATCGGAGAAATGTCCTACCAGCCGGCGCTGACGGCCTTCTCCGAACATTTCAAAACTCAGAATCCGTCCGCGCAACTGGATGTAAGGCATGTTGCCGTCTATCTCATGGATATAATACAGACGACTACGGTCCACATACTTGTATGGGAAATAATACAACAGGTCGCGTAAGGAATAGATATTTAATTCCTTATTCAGTATGGCCGCCCGCTGCGGCCCTACCCCTGGCAAATATTTCACATCGCGTGTGGATAAGTCAAACATTAGTCGTCGATAAGAGATTCTGCTACTTTCAAGTCAAAGGGTGTGGTGAGTTTGATGTTCTCCCGGTTACCGGAAACCAGATGTACCGGCTGTCCCAATGCTTCCACCACCGAAGCATCGTCGGTAAAGAAGGGCTTGTAATCCTGCGCATAGGCCCGTTTCAACAACTCCACAGTGAAGACTTGAGGAGTCTGCACCAACTTGTAGTCATTGCGTGATACAGTCTCACTTCCTCCTTCGGGCAACAAATGACGAACTGTTTCCACTACATCTGTTACCGGAACCACAGCCTGCAAAGTGGCTGCCTGCGCATAACAATTCGCAATGACTTCGGCAGAGATGAAAGGACGTACTCCGTCGTGTACACCGACCACACCGTCTTCTTCCACCAGTGCCAATCCGTTCTTTACGGAATGGAAACGGGTTTCTCCACCTGCCGCAATACGGTGAGGCAACGTAAAGCCATATTCAGCACAAAGGTGCTCCCAGTAGGAACGCTGTTCCACCGGAAGCACCACAATCAGTTCAATATTCGGGTCACAGGCATGAAATGTCTCCAGCGTACGCATCAATACCGGTTTTCCTTTTACCGGAATGAATTGTTTGGGAATCTCTCCCCCCATACGCAGGCCTTTTCCTCCCGCTACCACTATCACATATTTCTTCATTAAGCCAGCAACATTCCTTTTTTCACTTCGAGTGCTTTTTCTGCTCCTGCAAATTTCTCCAGGATAGTAAAGCCAAAGGCAGGTGCGGCACCCGGACCTTTACCCAAAATGAAGTTGTCGACTACTTCTACCATATTTCCTGTATATTCTGCTCCTTCCAGGAACTTATCGAAGCCCGGATAGCAAGTAGCTTTCTTGCCTTTCAGCAAACCGCGCTTGCCATATACCATCGGAGCGGCACAAATGGCAGCCAACGGTTTTCCTGCAGCCGCAAAGCTCATAATCAGTTTGTCCAGTCCGGCATGTGCATCCAGGTTAGTAGCCCCCGGCAGTCCACCAGGAAGAACAATCATTTCTACATCTTCCTCCTTCAGTTCTTCGAACAACAAATCAGCCACAATGGGTACCTGATGAGAACTGATGACCGTCTTGTTTCCAGTGACAGACACCGTTTTTACGTTCAATCCGCCTCTGCGCATAATATCCAACGGAAACATGGCTTCCATTTCCTCGAAACCTTCAGCCAAAAAGATACAAACTGCTTTCATAAATCTACTATTTAGAATTAAAAGTTTTATTTCAACTTAAAGTAGTACGTAATGGTACCACTCTGATTATTTACCCCATCCACCGCATTAAAACGTGCTTTTCGAGCTGCCTCTTCCGCCGCTCTTCGCAACGCCGGATTCACTGTGTTCGTCCGTTTGTTAATGCTGGTACTGATGACCTGTCCGGCTGGATTCACCACAATAGTTACAACCACACGTCCTTCATCCTGCACATTATAAACGGGTACAGGAAGTTTTCCACTTCCCAAAGTTCGCCCATTCAGGTCGAATGTGCCATAACCACCTACACCGCTCGTTTTTCCCGTAGAAGAGTTACCCGTAGGACTACCCTGCAGTCCGGCTCCAGTGGCATTTCCTTTGCTTCCCATCTGAGAACCTTTTCCAAATGCCCCGGCAATGGCATTAGCTGCAGCCTGAGCCGCCGCTTTTTCTGCTTCCGCCCGTTTCTCAGCCTCTGTTTTCTCCTTTGGCTTTTCAACCTTCTGCGTTTCAGTCTTTACCGGTGTCTTTTTAGGTTGTTCCTTCTTCGTCTCTGTTTTAGGCTTTTCTTTCTTCACCTGCAAAGAAGGTTCATCCTGCTGCGTAATCATGGGCTGTTCTACCTCTGGCTCCGCTGCAGCTTCCGGTGCAGAAGAAGGAGCTTCCGACGGCATGACATCCACCTCGGTCATCGTATAAGGGTCGGCATCACCTGCAGCCAGTTCCGTATTGCCCAGCATAACGGGCACACCGCCTTCCTCCTGTTCTGCCGGAACGGTCAGCTTCAGAAGAAACAGCAACAGCAGCACCAGCACATGCAAAGCCACCGTACATACAATTCCGATTACCTTATTTTTTTTCAACGTTACTCTGCTTTTTAGTTTTTATCCGGACGGCGAGTCGCCAGGACCATCTTAAAATGATTCTCGTTCGCAATATTCAGCACCCGCACGATTTCCCGATAAGGAATCGATTCATCGGCATACAATGCCACATACATTTCCGGTTCTTTCCGGGCACATTCCTGAAGAAAGGCGGTCACTTCATCAATGGCCAGCGGCATTTCATCTTCGTTGCCGAAAGCCCCGTAATAATTCAGGTCCTTATCTATAATCACCCGTGCCATAGGTTTAGCCGAAGTCTGCTCCGAACCTTGCGGCAGAAGCACCTTGATGGCATTCGGCGATACCATGGTAGAAGTAATCATAAAAAATATCAGCAGCAGGAAAATCAAGTCGGTCATAGACGACATGCTGAAGCTGGGTGATATTTTCTGTCTTCTCTTTAAAGCCATACGCGATTATTTTTCAGTCGGTTCATTCAGCAAGTCCATGAAAGCCAACGTACGTGCTTCCATCTGACTTACTACCTTATCTACACGATACACCAGATGATTATAGGCAAACATCGTAGCAATACCTACTACCAGTCCGCCCACCGTAGTAATCATAGCCTCATAAATACCACTTGACAAAAGAGTAATATCAATGTTGTTTCCGGCATTAGCCATATTCCAAAAGGCACGTACCATACCGGTTACCGTACCCAAGAATCCCAACATCGGAGCCCCGCTTGAAATGGTAGCCATGATAGACAAGCCATTTTCCAGCTTGGCCACTTCGATGTTTCCAGTATTTTCAATGGCAGCCTGCACATCGGCAACCGGACGTCCCATACGAGTAATACCCTTCTCAATCATACGTGCAGAAGGAGTGTTCGTAATGCGGCAATAATTGATAGCCGATTTAATTTCTCCCGATTTGATATAATCACGGATACGGTCCATAAACAAAGGATCATCCTTTCCAGCCTTGCGGATAGCTACCGCGCGTTCAAAGAAAATATAGAAAGCAATTACCGACATCAAAGCCAGTACAATCATAATCCAGCCTCCTTTGCAGGCCATATCCCAAAGATTCATCTGCGGTTCACCCGAAGCAACCGGAGTCAACACCGGATTTGCTCCGGCCATTGTATCGGCTACAGCTTGTGCGGCAGCCAGTAAAGTTAATGTCATCATAATTTAACGAAGGCAATTTTTATATTCTTCAATGGTTTTCTTTAATCCTAAATAAAGTGCATCGCAAATCAGTGCGTGACCAATAGAAACTTCATCCAGCCAAGGGATATTATCATGGAAATACTTCAAGTTCACCAGACTCAAATCGTGTCCGGCATTCAATCCCATTCCCAGTTTATGAACTCTCTCGGCAGCTTCTATAAAAGGAGCCACAGCTGCTTCAGGATTCTTGGGATAGAGTGATGCATAAGGTTCCGTGTATAATTCCACACGGTCGGCTCCTGTCTTTGCCGCATACTCGATCAGTTCCAGGTCTGTACCTACAAAAATAGAGGTACGTATGCCTGCTTCACCGAACGTATCCATCAATTCTGTCAGGAAAGCCTGATGCGTTTTGGTATCCCATCCACAATTCGAAGTAATCTGGTCAGGAGCATCCGGCACCAAAGTCACCTGTGTAGGTTTTACTCTCAGTACCAGGTCAATAAATTCTTTCGAAGGATATCCTTCGATATTGAACTCAGTCTTCAACACCGGGCGCAAGGCATATACATCCGCATACCGGATATGACGTTCATCCGGACGCGGGTGAACCGTGATACCTTCCGCCCCGAACTGCTCGCAGTCCAGGGCTACTTTCTCTACATCAGGGTTGTTTCCACCTCGTGCATTACGAAGCGTAGCCACCTTATTTATATTCACACTTAATTTAGTCATATTTCATGAATTTCATTATCTTTTAAGAAGACAGGAGACGGCTCGGCATAGTCCTATCGAAAAACTTTGTTTTTCGTTTGTCTCTGCTCTCGCCTTTCACTATCTTTGCTCACGCGAAGACAGGATGCGGCTCGGCATAGCCAAATCTGAAAACTTTGTTTTCCGTTTGTCTCTGCTCTCGCCTTTCACTATCTTTGCATCAACAACGTGCAAAGTTAGCAGGTTTTACGAGAAACTTGACATGTTTATTCTTAAAAAGATTGATAAAAAAGACACATTCTATGCAGCGGAAGATGAAATTCGCCCTCTTTGGAAATACGTATCAGGAGCATAAATCGGCTCATGTAACCCATCTGCTGGAAATCCTCCGGCGCAAGGAGGCACACATCTGTATCCATCGTGAGTTTTATGAGTTCCTTCGCCTGCACACAAACGCAGATTTAACCAATTTAGAGATTTTCAACGGTCATGACTTTACCGCCGACATGGCACTCAGTGTGGGAGGAGACGGTACGTTTCTGAAAACAGCCAGCCTGGTTGGCAACAAGGAAATTCCCATACTAGGTATCAATACCGGACGACTGGGGTTCCTGGCCGATATTTCACCCAACCAGATGGAGGAAACGTTCGACGAGATTTATCAGGGAATGTATCTGGCAGAACCACGACGGGTACTGAAACTTACCTGCAATGGTCAGGTGCTGAAAGGTTATCCTTACGGACTGAATGAAATCGCCATTCTGAAACGCGACAGTTCTTCCATGATTACCATCCGTGCCTATATCAACGGGGAACTGTTGAATGTGTATCAGGCAGACGGGCTGATTGTGGCTACCCCTACCGGCTCTACAGGCTACTCCCTCAGTGTAGGCGGTCCGATTTTAGTGCCTCAGAGCGGTACCATCAGCCTGACTCCCGTAGCTCCACACAGTTTAAACGTACGACCCATTGTCATTCGTGACGAGTGGGAAGTCACACTGGAAGTAGAAAGTCGCAGCCATAATTTCCTGATTGCCATCGATGGCCGGAGTGAGACCTTCCGTGAAGGTACCCGACTCACTATCCGGAGGGGAGAATACTTCATCCGCATCGTCAAGCGCTGCCACCACTCTTTCTTCAATACCTTACGCGAGAAAATGATGTGGGGAGCCGATTCGCGCAACTAAGTATCCATTATACAAATACACAAAAAGCCGGAGCATTCAACTATCACTCCGGCTTTTTGTATATATATACCTTACAGTATCCTATTTGGAAAGCTGCACATCATAGCTCTTTCCTTCACGGCAAGTAAACTGCAATACGGTGTGTTTCTTATCCGATTCCAGTACCTTCACGGCAGGATGAGATGCCACATTCCATTTCCCCTTCAAAGTGATAGTCACCGGAATCTCCTTACTCTCATCATCAATCCACGGGCGAGAATAAATACTGCGTTCAATACGTTTGCCATTTTCATCAAAAGCCTCATCACTCGGACCGCGATAGAAGGCCATGTCTGGTTGTGCTACGGTCAACACCAGTTTTTTCTTGTCCACCTGCTTTACCATGGCCAGACAAGAAGTATCCGCCTTCTCAATGAAATCACCTGGCAAGGCCTTCTGTAGAGTTTCAAAAAGCACGTATGAAGTCAAGTGTTCTGCACTGGAAGTCACAATATGCGCATTCCGGTCTTTCTGCAACACCTGATAAGTCGGCTGTTTGGCAAACTGTGTCAAGCCCTGCTCATCAGTCTGCGGCAACACCGCATATTCATACGAAGCCCCCTGAGGTGCTTTTCCGTGATTGAACACCAAAGATACCCAATCGCCGGAAGTCGGTTTTACACTACGTTCACCTACTGTTACCTGAGGAAAGTTCTTTTCAAACTGTACATTCCCCGGTACATAATACCCCACTCCATTAGGAGCCAGATACGTATGTCCGTTATCCTTCCAGTTGTCCCAATATGCTTTTTCTTCCGGCGTAATGGCAGCCAGCTGGAATACAGTAGTTTCTGTTGGATAATCCTGATTAACGTTCTCAATGTCAGAGCCAAGAGCTACGATGGTATTTCCAAAGAAATGATACGAAATCCGCGCACGGTGCGAGCCGTTGTACTTATCATGTTCGTGCAACTTCATACCAAAGTTTCCATTCTCACGTTCTTGAGAAAGTCCTCCGGCAAACGCCTCATCAGAATACAGCATTTCTTCCATTCCGGAAAAAGCATCCACATTCAGCACTTTTGCACGCAACTGGTCAAAAGGCAGATGAATGGAAGTAGCACCCGGAATCCGGTTCCAGTCGAATCCGTTTTCCTGCCACTCGCTCGTTGTAAAGGTAACTCTTTCTCCCGGCTGAGCAGTCAGCACCTGCATGCTGCCATACCCCAAGTATCGTCCATAGAAATTGGCATCCAGGTAATGCTCTGCATCCCATAAGTAACGTGAATGACCACGTACCACTGCCGCCCAGTTGTTCCGTCGCTGTACAGACACACAACCATATCCCAACGCTAAATTTCCCTGCGGGTCTTTTTCAGGAGTAAAGCCTGCCTTCAGCAGTTTCTTCTCCAGTTTGCGTTCCAGTCCGGCCGGTGCCTGCGGCAAATAATCCGGTTCATTGACACCCGGTTTTGCCGGTTCTCTTACCAGACGCAGATACGCAGCGGCCATATCGGCATCATACTTTTCTTTTCCGTCAGGAGTTCCAGAGATAGCCATCATGGCATACTGTACCGGAATCAGCTTTCCTTTTCCATTGGGATGACGTCCCGACATCGACAGCGGGAACTGTTGCTGGTTACAATAGAAACGCATGGTCAGCAACACATCCTTTACAGTCTGATGAGCCAGTTCAGATACCGCAAAGGTCGTTCCGCTCATCAGATAAATCATGTTAGATGCCCCATCCAGACCTCCAACCGCATACGCAGGATAGTTGTTACGGTGATGGAAAGCAGCCCCGTCACTCTTGAAGGCACCTGCCAATCCCGGAGCCGGACGGCATCCGTAGTCAATCCAGCGCGAGAAGGCACGCAAGTAACGAAGTTTTTCCGGCGTATCCTCCATCATCAGAATGCTGGCAATACGTCCGGAAGTCTGCGTGTTAAAAGAATCCATGTCAATACCGTTTCCGGCCGGCTTTGGATATACCTCATTCGTAATGGCATACCAGCGCATGGTAGCTTCCGCTTCTGCCAAGCGATTTTCTTCACGCAGCACATCCTTCATCAGGAAATAAGAAAGATACAAACTGCGTACACTGTATCCATAATGATGTATGTTTCCCCAGCAGCTGCCATAAGCTACTCCCTGGTCGGTGATATGGTCGTACATAGCCATGAATTTCTGGCGCATTTCCTGTTTCACCTGTGCGTCCTGCGCGTTGTGATATGCCACGGCAATGGTTTTCATCAGGTCGAAATAGGCCTTCATTTCCATGCCCAGCTTCGTAAACATGTCTTTGTTCCAATGAGGAATCATACGCTCGTATGCTTCCGACTGACGTACCATAAAAATAGGCAGTCCGCTCACCTTACCATTTTTATATACAATCTTATAGGCATCATACTTCCGGCGAATTTTGTCTATCTGTTTTTGAGATAATTTACCCGGTGTATAAATCAAATCCCGGTAGCGCTTTTCCATCAGGTGCATATCCTGAAGCTCTTTTTCTGAAACCGGTTTCAAAGGTAAATCCGATTTCCACAATGAATGCGGATAAATCACCAGCCAGTGATTGGTCGTTCCTTTATGTACAAAAGGCACCTGTACATCGGCAGCCTGCTGACGCGCATCTACCTTGCTGGCCGGAATCAGATGATCGATAAAAAGTTCCCCTTCTACATCCGGTGCCAGTATCCTCAACTCATTCATACCTTCTTCCGGCGTACCTTCCATATCGCGTTCATAGCAAACCCATGCCGCACGCCATCCGGTGAAGTTTATGCCGAAGGGAAAAGATGTACATACCTTTCCATCCTTCAAAAATTGAAAGGTTATTTTCTTATCTACTGCCTTCTCGTTATACACCCATACAATAAAAGCCGACAGATACGTATCTTTTCCCGTCGGGTCTTTGGCTTCAAACTTCAAATCCTTTTTCAGGGAAAGGACAGCCCCCGGTTTATACGTCCAACGCAGGGAACGACTTCCATCTTTATAGTGTTCATCACTAAGAGATAAAGTCGACCCTGCGCCGGAGAGTTCCTGCGGTACAGCTTCTTCAAAAGAGAGCAACCGCTCGTGCTTTACGACCTGTGCTGTCAACTCACCAGAAATCGCAAAGAAACTTAATACAGATGCCAGATTAATAAAAAATTTTCCTTTCATTTGCACCGTTCTATATAAAATTTAAGTATCGATGCAAAGATAGTATTTTTTATCATTTAATTATTGTCTTTTTGACGGATTTCCACACGGCGGATTTTTCCACTGATGGTTTTCGGCAGTTCATCCACAAACTCAATGACACGCGGATACTTGTAAGGAGCTGTCACCCGTTTCACATGGTCCTGCAATTCCTTGATCAGTTCCGGTCCGGCCTTCTGCTTGTAGTCCTTTGCCAATACGATAGTGGCCTTTACCACCTGACCGCGGATTTCATCGGGCACACCGGTAATGGCACATTCCACTACTGCCGGATGCGTCATCAAGGCACTTTCTACTTCAAACGGGCCGATACGGTAACCGGAGCTCTTGATGACATCGTCGGCACGTCCTACGAACCAGTAATAACCGTCTTCGTCACGCCAAGCCACATCGCCCGTGTAATAGATACCATCGTGCCAAGCCTCACGTGTAAGTTCAGCATCACGATAATACTCCTTGAACAAGCCAAGCGGTTTACCTTTATCCGTACGTACCACAATCTGTCCCTGTTCTCCATCTTCCGCCGAACGGCCGTCTGGTTTCAGCAAGTCAATGTCATACTGCGGATTAGGTACGCCCATACTTCCCGGTTTCGGTTCCATCCACGGGAAAGTAGCCAGTGTCAGTGCCGTTTCCGTCTGTCCGAATCCTTCCATCAGACGAATACCCGTAATGCGTTTGAAAGTCTCATATACAGAATAGTTCAAGGCCTCACCCGCCGTCGTGCAATATTCCAGCGAAGACAAATCATATTTCGACAAATCTTCCCGAATCAGGAAGCGATAAATCGTAGGAGGTGCACACAGTGAAGTGATATGATAATCATGAATCTTTTGCAGAATATCTGCCGGCGTAAACTTCTCATGGTCGTATACAAAGATATTGGCACCGGCAATCATCTGTCCGTACAGCTTTCCCCACACTGCCTTTCCCCATCCGGTATCTGCAATGGTCAGGTGCAGACTGTTTTCATGCAGATTGTGCCAGAAGCATCCGGTAGCAATATGTCCGAGCGGATAAGTAAAGTCGTGTGCCACCATCTTCGGTTCTCCGGTAGTTCCCGAAGTAAAGTACATCAGTGAAATATCCTCGTTGGTATTCACATGTTCCGGACGTACAAAAGGAGCGGCAGCTTCCATACCCTTATGGAAATCTTCAAAGCCTTCCGGATATTCCGGACCGACACTCACCAGACGTTCTACCGTAGGAGAATCAGGCATGGCCGCCAGAATATGTTCTGTGATGACCGGTTCACCGGCAGCCACAATCATCTTGATACCGGCAGCCTGACAACGATATACAATATCTTTCTTTGTCAGCAAGTGTGTAGCCGGGATGACCACTGCTCCCAACTTGTGCAGAGCAATGATAGAGAACCAGAATTCATACCGGCGTTTCAATATCAGCATGACCTTATCTCCATAACCTATTCCCAGGCTCTGGAAATAGGAGGCGGTCATATCGGTATATTTCTTCAAGTCCGCATACGTAAACTGTATATGTTCTCCTTTGTCGTTTGTCCACAGCAACGCATTTTTATCGGGCTGTTCAGCCGCCCAGGCATCTACCACATCATAACCGAAATTAAAATTCTCCGGCACCTTCACTTTAAAATTCGCAATGAAATCCTCTTGTGAGGTAAAGTGAGTTTGTTCAACAAATCTTTCTAACATATTTCTTTTCAAAATTAATTACTACATAACGATGGCGAGGAACTTCACCGCTTTTCCGTCGAGCGCCTTCATTCCGTGAGGCAGTGAAGAATCGAAATACAAGCTGTCTCCCTGCTCCAGAATCAAATCCTTTCCGTTTATGCTCAACAGCATCCGGCCTTCAATCACCAGGTTGAACTCCTGTCCGTAGTGCGTATTATAATAAATAGGTGTATCCTCCGGCTTGGGCTCTACCGTTACCAGGAAAGGATCGGCCTTGCGGTTGCGGAACCCCGAAGCCAGCGACTGATATTTATAGGCCTTCGTACGCTCTACCGAAATACCGGTTCCCCAGCGTGTCAGGAAATAGGCATTCATTTTAGGTTCTTCCCCGAACATCAGCACATCAAGCGGTACGTTGCACTTCCGTCCTATCTGCTGCAACGTACTGACCGCAATGTCACACTCGCCCGACTCAATCTGCCGATACTGCTCTACCGGCAATCCACATTGTCCGGCCATGTCCTCCACACTCAAATCCAGCGCATCGCGCAGCCCGCGGATACGTTCTCCTATTTGTCTTATTTGTTCGTCCATAGTGCAATTTTTTAGTTATTCGCTCAAAATTACGAAAGATTATGAAAAACCAAGAAAAATATTTCGAACTTTGTAACCGAAAATTTAAAAACCATGATCAGACAGGATTACATCATACGCATGATTCAGGAAATATTTGCCGCAATAGCCAACCTGATTCTCCGCCGGAAGCACATCAGCAAGTCGGACTGGGAGGAGTATGAAAGTACGGCACGACAAGTACTGGACGTCACTCCCCAGCAGCTGGAAGAAATGGACGGACAAACCATACTGGAAAAAGACAGCCAGGAAAAAGACGGAATGGAGAAGACTGAATTAGCTGCCATGATGTTGCTGAAAATGGCAGAAGACACCGAAAACCTCGTGCCTAAAGCCCGACTTCGCCAGGAAGGGCTCTACCTGCTAAAATACGTGCAGGAACATGGAAATACCTATTCCTTGCCACGCAACCTGCTGATTCAATTTTTGGAATCAAAAAACTGATGCCCTCCAACAGAATAAAACGAACCTGCTAACCATGAATACACTGAAAATAGCTTATATCGGTATGGGATACCGGGGAAAGCAACTGCTTGCCCTGACCCGCCACATTCCTTATTTCCAGGTGACTGCCATTGCCGACCCGGAAGCCCGGGAAGCCGACTACGACGTGCCTTGCTACAACCAGGGAGGAGATGATTATCAAAGAATGATAGCCCTTCATGCCCCGCAACTGGTTTTCATTGCTTCTCCATGGCAGTTGCACGTAACCCATGCCTTGTACTGCATACAACACGGCTGCCATGTGGCACTGGAAATCAAAGGAGGACTTTACCTGCATGAGTACCAGCCGCTGATTGAAGCGGCAGAAGCCGGAAAGAAAAAAATCTTTCCGCTGGAGAACACGCTTTTCCGGCAGGAAATTCTGGCTATGCACAACCTGGTCAGTGCCGGTGAATTAGGTGAAGTGGTATACATGCGAGGAGGTTACCGTCACGACTTGCGCAATCTTCTATTGGACGACCAGGGTAATCTGGGCAACCGGAAAAAGACGGAAAGCATCTGGCGAAGCAAATTCTACCAGCAGGAAAATGGTGACCTTTATCCTACTCACGGACTGGCTCCTCTCTGCCTCATCGCCGGCATTCCCCGCAAAGACCGTTTTGTACGCCTGACCACCTTTTCTTCCAAACCCGCAGGCCTATACCAGCGTATCCGTGAATTAGGAGGAAATCCTCACGTGCCTGTCACGCAAGGAGACATAACCGTCACCCAACTGGAGACGGCTTCCGGAACCTTGGTTTCTTTGACCCACGACACCACTCTTCCCCGCCCCAGAAGCCTGGACTTCGAAATACAAGGCACCAAAGGAATCTGGCAGGGAGAACAGCGACGCATCTACCTGGAAGGAAAAAGTCCGCACGAAACATGGGAGACAGATACCGCTTACCTGCAAAAATACGAGCACCTCTATTGGCAACAGTGGGGAGAAGAAGCGTTGCGTATCGACACGCACCATGAAGGTATGGACTACATCATGCTCAAAGCATTAGAAGCCGACATGAAACAGGAGATACCTTACCCGGCCGATATACACGACCTGGCTCTTTGGACTTCGGTTACCCCTCTGTCCATACAGTCCGTGGCAGAACAACGCACCGTACCGATGGAGTAAACCATTCCGGTTTATTCCAAATACAGATAATCGTAATGTACCAGCGGTTTCTGTCCGTGCTGTCCCACCATGGAAAGTGCTTCTGCCGAGTCGGCTGATACACGGCCTACTCCAATCTGCCGTCCCTGCTCGTCCATCACGCGCACGAGGTCATCTTTCTCAAAATCTCCCACAACCCGCGTCACTCCCACCGGAAGGATGCTGGTAGCCTTCACTCCTCTGACGGCCTCTACTGCCTGACGATTCAGATGAAGTTCCCCTTTGGCAAAGCCTTCACTGTGCGCAATCCACTTCTTCATGCTCGACACTCCCTCCATAGCTGGGAGGAAACGGGTACAGACAGTCGTATCCGGATGACACAACAAATCCGACAGGATATTCTCTTTCTTGCCATTGGCGATAATCACGGCAATACCTTCATCAGCCACCTTGCGTGCAATGGTACTTTTGGTAAGCATCCCTCCCCGTCCGAATCCGGACTTCTCTGTCTGAATGTAATCCGACAAATCCTTTCCACGCTCCACCGTACGTATCACAGAAGTACCCGGCTGAGAAGGTGAACCGTTATAAATGCCGTCAATGTTACTAAGGATAATCAATGCCTGCATGTCCATCATCGAAGCAATCATACCCGACAGTTCATCGTTGTCGGTAAACATCAGTTCGGTCACCGAAATCGTATCATTTTCGTTCACGATGGGAATCACCCCGTTCTCCAGCATCACCTTCATGCAATTACGCTGATTCAGGTAATGCCGGCGGGTAGAAAAACTCTCCTTAGTCGTGAGTACCTGACCTACGGTAATGCCGTGCTCACGAAACAGCTCATAATAACGGTTAATCAGTTTAGCCTGTCCCACTGCCGAGAAAAGTTGACGCTGGTCCACGCTATCCAGTTTTCGCAAGGGTTTCAACTCGCTTCTTCCTGAAGCCACCGCTCCGGAAGACACCAGCACGATTTCCACTCCTGCTTTATGCAACTCTGCCACCTGGTCCACCAATGCCGACATACGGGTTATATCCAGTGTGCCGTCACGGCGGGTCAGCACATTACTACCTATCTTTACCGTGATTCTTTTATACTGATACGTTTTGTTTTCCATGATTCACTCTCACTTTTGCACAAGAAACACCTGAAAAATCTTTCAAATATGCATTATTTAATTATATTCAGTGGCAAATGTAATAAATACCACACAGAAACAAAACAATTTATCACGATTATATACACATTCTTATTCAAAACAAAACTTTTTCGCTCTTTATATCCACAAAATGAAAAACAAATAAAAGGAAAATAACAGCACCCATTTCTTATCATCCGCATGATATAAAAAGAGAAATTCCACAGCAAATTCTCTGTTTCACACTGTGAAATACAAAAACCACAGTGTGGGATACATATTTCACACTGTGGGATACAAATCCCGCACTGTGAAACAGAGAATTATTCGTGGAGTTCAGAAGAATATGAAAGGATGTATGGAAGAATGTGCAAAAGAATACAGAAATAGGTAAAGTGAAAAAAGAAGCTGGTCAATAAGGGCTAATACATCTACCAGGAATTAGGATAAACCCATAATGAAAGCATGCGTTTTTACTCACTTTTCAAAATATAAAACTTACTTTATGATAGTATATATAAATTGATTATCAACAAATTAAATATTTCCCAATCTTACTTTACATCTTTACCGACAGATTCACCTTATAAATAAAGAATATATCTTTGCTATACGAAATTTTTACAACATCTGATATTAAAAACTTTTGTGTACATAAATCTAACCCAACAACATTAATTTTACATGAATATGAAAACATAACCTTATGGAATAACCAAACACACAATGTGATTGTCCTAAGCCCTGTCGGCTAAGTCTTTAATCCGATGTAATTAATAACTCCTACATATATGAAAAATATAATACAAGTATTTCTATTTTTGCTGTTAGCTGCTCCTCTATGGGCACAGCAGAAAAAGGTCTCAGTAATCAACGACCAGTCTGGGCCCAGGTTGATTGTGAATGGAAAACCTTTCATGGTAAATGGTATGAACTGGGATTATTTCCCCATCGGGACCAATTACTCCTACTCTTTATGGACACAATCAGATGACGTAATCAAGGCAGCCTTAGATCAAGATATGCCTTTACTAAAAAACATGGGAATTAACGCCATCCGATTATATGCGGATGTACCAGCCCAATGGGTACGCTACATTTATGAGCAATATGGTATCTATACCATGGTCAATACCACGTTCGGACGTTACGGACTGACCATCAATGGAGCTTGGGTAGGTAATACAGACTATTCGGATCCGAAAGTTCAGAAAGCCCTACTTGCAGAAGCGCGTAACATGGTGAAAAAGTTCAACGGTACTCCCGGGGTACTTCTTTACCTTTTAGGAAACGAGAACAACTATGGCTTATTCTGGCAAGGAGCGGAAGCAGAAGACATCCCTATTGAAGACCGGAAATCGACCAAACAGGCTATTCATCTGTACCGGATTTTCAATGAGGCAGCAGTTGAAATGAAGCAAATGAATATTTCGTGCCCGGTAGCCATCTGCAACGGTGACCTGCTGTTTCTTGACATCATCGCCAAAGAATGTAAGGATGTGGATATATTGGGGATAAACTGTTACCGTGGTGAGTCATTCGGAGACTTGTTCAGCAGAGTAAAAGCTGAATACGGTAAACCTGTATTGTTCACAGAGTTCGGTTCAGACGCATTCAATGCTGTAACCCAAGGAGAAGCCCAGAAAGAACAGGCTGATATTTTACTGCATAACTGGACGGAAATCTATCTGAATGCCGCAGGACTTGGAAACAACGGAAACGCCATCGGAGGATTCACCTTCCAATGGACAGACGGATGGTGGAAAACGGGACAGAGCACAAATCTGAGCATTCATGATACACGAGCTTCATGGAGTAATGGGGGCTACAAGTTCGATTATGTAGAAGGAGCCAACAACATGAACGAGGAATGGTTCGGTATATGTGCAAAAGGTACTCCTGACGCAAGAGGGATATATGAACTTTATCCACGTGCCGCATATTATGTATTGAAAGACGTTCACAAAATCAACCCGTATGCTGCGGGCAGCACAACCTCGTCCATCATAAGTCAGGTATCTGGTGTCAACGTAATGTCATCTGTCTTGTCTGCAAGAAGCGACAAAGCTGCTTTACAAGGAGAGAAAACCAAGCTAATCGGTCTGAGTCAATTGAGAGGTGATTTCACCACGTTCTATACAGGAGCAAAACATACAAGCACTCCCGAAACAAGAGCAGATGCTCCTACAAGTTTCCCGAGCTCAAAAGGATTTGACCACATGGAATCCTTCTATGTAGGTGTAGAATCCAAACCGGCAGAAAATGTACATGCGGAAGTGACAATGAACGTACTCGGAAACGTAGCAGAAAATCCAATTGATGAAATCTTCTATGAAAACAGAGGACGCACAAACTACATCAACGAGAATGGAGAATACATTGATTTAGGCCCGCTGGAACGTGTGAAAGTCTATAGTGCCAGCTTTAATTGGGACGGAAGCCTTTTCAATCTTAATGCATTTTTCCGTAAGCCCCACTACCACTGGGGGTACGAAGGAGACTTCTTTGGTTTGTACCAGGAAGCAAGCTATGGCGACAACATGGACATTTACGGAGGTGAGGCCCCGTTGGGATGCGAGATTGAAGGAAAGAAATTGTTCTCCGGACTGAAATTAGCTTTTGGACCGGAATTATGGTGGGGAGCCAATCCTGCATTACTCGTCAAATACTACCGCACATTCGGTAAATGGAATTTAGGAGGTATTTTCCATTATGACATTGACCAACGCAGAGAGACTGTCACTTCTTTCGCTATTCCATTACCAAAGAATACCCGTGCTTCTTTAATGGTAGAAAGAAAATTCGGACGTTTCGACATCACACTAGGAGGACTTTGGTCAGGAACGACCTTGGTAGGCAGAGAATTTCAGGCTACTACAGAGTATAGCCCTACTGCTACTGTCTACCAGGACAGAGTGAAAACATCAGATACCTTCGGGGGTAAATTGAAAATGATATATAGCGGAGGTAATTTCAACGCATACGCACAAGGCGCCATCATGGGACTAGTGGCAAGCGGTGGTGCAGACAACACACAAACCCTGACCGGATGGACATTAAAAGATAGCGGTAGCGGAAACCAGCAGAACGTACTGGCCGGATTCACTTATCAGATAGGCAACTTCCAGATTGCCCCCAACTTCTTGTGGCAGAAACCTCTTGTGGGTCCGATGCCTAACGGTGTGGATGCTCCGGGAAGACTGAGAAACATACTGGATGATCCGTTTGCCGTAAGAAGCAACCGTGAAACAACAGCCGGTGAGTTGTTGCTGACCTATGACCCTACTCCCGGCACATGGATGTATGACTGGGACAACGATGAAACAGAAGATGCTCCGTTTGCCGCTTCACTCGGCTTTGTTTACCGTCATCTTCCTACCGCCCAAGATGCCGCCATTGGTATTCTGGCTGACGGACGTTCTACCTTTGCTTTTGCTTCATCTGCTCCTGCACATGATTTATGGGAAAGCAATTTGAAGATAACATCCAGAGTAACAAAAGACTTCGGACTGATTGCCAGTGCTTATCTTGGTACGGCACAAGCCAACGGTGACGATGAACGTCTCATCAGACGTGGAGGAGGTGACCTTCAGATGATTTATAAGAAAATCAGATTGAATGCCGCACTGAAATTCAATGACTGGGGGCCGTACGACTATCACAGAGATTTCAATTTGACATTCCCGTTCCAGTGCATGGTAGACTTGTCGACTAATCTTTTCAAACCCAAATGGCTCGGTCCGTTATCCACACGCGTAGGAATCAGGGGTACATACCGTACGCTGGACCAATATTCCAACCGCTATCTTGCCGGATATGTATCTGACGGAAACGGTGGGTTTACAGAAAGCACGGATATTATCGGTGCCCCCCAGGGAAATGAATGGGAAATAAGAACTTATATCAGCTTCAGTCTTTTCTAATTACCTACAAACTATTTAACAAGCGATTTATGAACAAACATATATTAAATACAGCAAAAGGTCTTTTTTTCTCGGCAGCCTTAGTTACTTTGGCTGGATGTGAGAGGGAAATAAGTACAGATGTATTAGCCACAAGCCCCAAAGTAGCCGAAGTCTTCCTTGATGAGTTTGCAGCAGGTGTCGATTTTCAGGCATGGGGTAAAACCACCGCTCTTAGCCAGGACAATGAAACCAAATACAGTGGCACAGCCTCCTTGAAGATAGAAGTGCCTACACCTGATGATTTTCTGGGCAACTGGACAGGTGGAGTATTCTTTACGGAAGCAGGAAGAGACCTGTCCGATTATGATGCTTTGACGTTTTACGTAAAGTCTTCCGCTTCAACAAAAATTGAGGTAGGACTAGGAAGTTATGGTGATAATCCGGAATACACTGCCACTATCGCGGGTGTAACAGCAGACGCCAACTGGAGAAAGGTCATTATCCCAATACCAAACCCTGCCAAGCTTACAGCAGAAAAAGGATTATTCAATTTCTCTGCCGGAACAAACGATACAGGAGGGCAGGCATATACACTTTGGATTGACGAAGTCAAATATGAAAAACTTGGCACTTTAGCACATACGCGAATCAAAGACGTCAACATGGCAGGGTTCCCTACCGGAAATATTGAAATAGATGAACTCACAGCATACGTTAATCTCCCCAATGGTGTAAACCAAGAAATGACTGTTTCCTCTAAATACTTCACCTTCGATTCATCCAATCCGGAAGTAGCAACGGTAGAAGGAAACATAATCTCTTTCCATGGAATGAAAAATCGGGCTGTACTTACTCCAAAGGAAGCTGAAGGAAGCATCACAATCACAGGCGTGTATGATTTCGCTCCAGAACCGGACAAAGATGAAGCAGATGTAATTTCTTTATATTGCGACAATTACACCAACACCCTGTCCTCACCTTTTAACGGATACTGGGCTCCATATCAGACAACAACAAACGATGAGATAACATTAAGCGAAAATCATCACATCATGCATTATGGTAATTTCAACTTTGTCGGTATCGTACTTGACGAGGATGCAGACACTACAGACAAAACATACGTGCATATAGATATTCTATTACAAGATGATGTAGAAGGCAATCCTCAAATCGACATTTCTGCAGACATCAATGCAAACGGAGATCCAGCTGGAAAAGAGACTGTGAATCTAAAAACAGGAGAATGGGTTTCTGTAGATATCCCCCTTAATGGTTATACCGTTATACATCAGTTGCAACTAGCGATAACCGAAAATACAATAGCATATCAGAACTTACTTGTAGATAATATTTATTTCTATTAAAAAGCGGACTCATGAAACATTATAAAACGATATTGCTCGGCTTTCTGGCATTGTCCTTTGGAAGCTGTGGAAAAGAAGATTCACTTGAAGGCAGCGGCAATCCTGAAAACAACGGATGGGTGCTGGTCTGGTCAGATGAATTCAATACCCCTACAGAAGATAATCGCCCCGACCCTTCAAAATGGACATACGAACTGGGAGCATCGGGATTCGGTAACGGTGAATTGCAGAATTATACGAACAAAGAAAAAAATGCATCATATACCACTTACAATGGTGAAGGATGCCTGAAGATAACAGCCTTGAAAGACGGTGATGGAGCAACCTATTCTTCCGCACGTATCAAGACAGAAGGATTGTTTGAAATTCGCTACGGACGTATTGAAGCCCGCCTGATACTTCCCTACGGGCCAGGCCTTTGGCCAGCATTCTGGATGTTAGGGAACAATTATTCAACTGAAGGATGGCCTGGATGTGGGGAAATTGATATTATGGAAAACAAAGGCTATCAACCCAACATTGTGTCAAGTGCCCTTCACATGCCTGGCCGCTATAGCGGAAACCCGGTAACCCAGACTTTCGGTTTTCAAGACAAAAGGTTTGACACAGATTTCCATGTCTTTGCCATTGAATGGGATGAAAGTAAGATTGACTTCTTCGTGGACGACATACTTTATAAAAGAGTCAATGCAGCTGATGTGACTGACGGGGAATGGGTATTCGACCATCCGTTCTTTATCATCCTGAATGTAGCTGTAGGAGGTACATTTGGAGGCAATCCGACAGATAACACGACATTCCCACAGACTATGTACATTGATTACGTCAGAGCATATAAAAAGAATGACAAGACATTGATAATAGTTAATCCTCCTTCAGAAAATGACGGTAATACCGATGACGAAGGTGGCTCCGATGAAGGTGGAGACACTGATGATGGGAATGAAGATGGAGACGGCGAAGACAACCCTGGTGGAGAGGATAATCCAGACGACGAAGAGGAAAAAGAGGACATATCTTCTGGTGGGTCTATAAATGACTGGAATCACAATGAAGAAGATAAAGGTCGGGTAGATACAGATATTGAATAAATTTTATAGCATCGACAAATATGAAAGTACATAAATTTTATATAGTGGGAGCAGTGCTTGTTTTAGGCATGTATGCCTGCACTGTAGACAAAGAATTAGAATACAGCCACGACGGGGATATATCCTTTTCCGCTAACGTAGGAAAAATGAGAAGTAGGGTTTTAAACAACCAATGGGAAGGAGACGAACAGATAGGCGTAAGTTTAGGCGAGAATACAGCCTCTTTCAAAGCTTATTCCATTGCAACGGATGGTACAATGAGCACTACAGAAGAGCCTTATCAATGGGAAGGTACTCCAGTAAACATTACGGCTTGGACTCCTCTGACTGACCAGGAAATCAACTTAACAGATCAGACCACAGAACAGAAACTGTACGATTGCGATTTGCTATTTTGCCAGACTCAAGCAGAAAGTAAAGAGGTACATCTTCAGTTCAATCATCAAATGACAAAAATGCTGTATATGCTCCAAGGACATGGAGCATATACGGATGAAGAGGCAAAAAATGCCCGGATTTATTTTTTAGGGTATGGAGCCGTGACCTATACTAAGGGAATAATCAATCCTATAGGAGATGTTAATACTCCCATTAATCCACGTCGTATTGACGATACGAACGGCGAAGCAATCATGGTACCTTGTGAGATGTGGGACAAGCCATTGATAAAAGTCGAAATCGGAGGTGACACGCATTATTATACTCCTAGAAAAAGTACGATAGTAGACGGCAAAACAGAAGAAGAAAGAAAAACAGGAGTTCTGACTCCCGGCGCACAGCAGAAATACTATATCTGGGTTGATAAAAAAGGACTGACGGTTAACATGGAAAGTTCTTCCATAAGCTGGGATAATGAAACGATTGCAAGCGATGGGATTACTGATTCAAAGTTCAAGGTAGTAATACCAGAAGAAATTTCTGGACTAGCTGGATATTCTCTCCAAGGTATAGAAAATGACTTCATAGCAAATGCAACAAATGGATTTTCCATTACCTATACAAAAAGCGAAGTAAGTGACGGAATTGATTTTGAAGGAATGTGTGATAGAGAACGTTCCGTAGCAGAAAATAATATCACTTTCACATTCAAGAATATCCGCTCAGACATTAAACTGACATACACAACAGAATATATGGAAGTCGGGTATTATCTCTATAATAATGGTACTTATGGCGAAGATTACAAGGATGGGGAAACGGCAGGAGTCATATTCAAAGTTGGGAAACATGAAACTGATGACGTGGTCAACTATGATGGAAGACTAACAAAAATCCATGGATATGTAGTTGCACTGACAGATGAAGAGAATGCCACCTTTAAATGGAAAAACGGCAACGGAGCTTTGCATAGTAACGAATACCCCGAATTTGGTATAGGAGGAGGCAATACTACTCAATATATTGGTTATCAGAACACAAAATACCTCATTGAAAAGGCCAAAACTCAAACTGAAACGACAGTACCGGCAGCATCTACTTCTACAGCAAAGAACTCTCCAAGTGTGATAAACGGTACTTCCGGTTGGTATTTGCCTTCGCATACGCAATTGAAGGATTTGAAATCTCTTGAAAGCATTTCTAAACAAGGATATACAGCCTTGGATGGTACATACTGGGACAGCTCGTTTGATGGTGATGCAAATGCTTATATAGTAGTATTTGATAGTGGTGCAATAAGTAGTCCAGATTTTTATAGGGCTGTGAATTCAGATCAGAAAGTACGTCTGATACTTACATTCTAATAACTCATAATTATTTTTTAAGTTATGAAACAATTATATTTACATATAAAACTTGCGGCTTTATCTATGTTGCTGTTTTCTGCCTGTACACAAGATGAAATAATGAATCAGGCAAATATGGAAAGGCCTGTGACGGATGGACTATTGAGCATAGGCAGCGTTAAGGTAGATGATTTTACAGAAAACACCGAAAGCCGTGTGATTAATGACAGCAAGACGGTAACTTTTGAGGCTGGCATAGATATCAATGATGCAAATGGCGATGAATTAGGTATACTGTTGATTGACGAATCAGGAAAGGCTTATGCCAATGTGGCGTTTAAGTTCGTAAATCAGAATGGGGAAAACAAATGGCTCAATAAGACCAATGAATACTATAGCAGCAAAATTAAAAAAGCTATTGCATACTTTCCTTATACAGAGATTGCGGAAAACCTTCCCTCTTCAATAGAAGAACTGAAGCAAATCTTCTTAAGCAAAGATGTAAGTTTTGAAGAAAAAGATTTACTTGTTTCTGAAACAACAGAATTTCATGCGGCATCCATGGATATAAACTTTACACACGCGTTTTCCATGCTAACCTTTTCAGCAGAAGCTACCACTACAACTTCTAATGGAAGTGAGATAACCTATCCATTGCAACTTTCTGATGTAGCTTTTTCTATTGGCGATAATTTATATACTCCTGAATTGGTTAACGGAAAATATGTTTGTCTTATCGACAATGAGACATTGGCTAAAGATGAATTCCGATATTTCTATACAGCAAACAATACACCGTATGTAAAAACCGTAAGCAATGAAACTCCACTAACTCTAGAAGCAAATAAAAGTTACTCTTTTCCTTGTCCTATCAATACGGGAGAAGGCACTGCAATGGCAGCAGGAGATTTTTACTGTGTGTCGTCTGATGATGTATTGGTACTTCCGGGAAGTGCTGCCGGTATTCCTGAAGGATGGACCTGTAAGGGTATAGTATTTCATGTGATGGATAGCAGTGACAGTGGTAGTGGCAATGAATGGAGTACTTTTTTAACAAATAATCAATTAACTGAAGCTAACTTACCTGGATATAACGGAAAACATGGTCTGGTAGTATCTCTTATAAATGACAATAATTATGGCACACCTACTAATAATATAGATTCTTGGAGTAACTGTTTTACTGATTATAATGATTCTGAAAATACAAATTTGTCCAATGGGTATAAGATGACAAAATTGTTAACAGACAACGCAAGTAATAATGGTATAACATTTACAGGATTGAATCTTCATAAAGATGAAACTATTGTTGGTACTACTTCATGGTATATACCATCGTTCAACGAACTTAAATATCTTGTGAGAGGTGAAAATTCAGGAACGCAGTCAAGTGAAGGATTGGAATCCGTAAACAGTCAATTGAGCAAAATAAACGGAGAAGAGTTATCAGGAAGTATTCCTTCCATAACTTTCATTTCCCAAGGATTCTGCCTTATGCAAAGCGATGGACAGGAAAACGGTTGGCATGGCATTCCCGGTAGTGAAAAAGTCCGCCCAATCTGCGCCTTCTAAACTTAAACTATTCACACATTAAGCATCATACAATGAAAAAGAACCTTTTATATGCTATGGCTCTGGCTGCTTCCCTCATGGGATGCAGTCAGCCACAGGACAAAAATACAGAGATAGAAAACAAGGTGGAAACCTTGCTTCATAAAATGACCTTAGAAGAAAAATTAGGTCAGATGAACCAGCTCAGCCCATGGGATTTTGAAGACCTGGCCAAGCGTGTACGCAAAGGAGAAGTAGGTTCTATTCTGAATGTAGTAAATCCGGAAGAAGTAAACAAGATTCAGAAGATTGCTGTAGAGGAGTCACGTCTGGGAATTCCATTGATTGTTTCCCGTGACGTTATTCATGGCTACAAAACCATCTTCCCTATTCCATTGGGACAGGCAGCCACCTTTAATCCTGAAGTCGTAAAGGAAGGAGCTCGTGTGGCAGCTATTGAAGCCTCAGCCGATGGAATCCGCTGGACCTTTGCCCCGATGATTGATGTGGCACGCGACCCTCGCTGGGGACGTATTGCGGAAAGTTGCGGAGAAGACCCTTACCTGAATGCCGTAATGGGAACGGCCATGATAAAAGGCTATCAGGGAGACTCTCTAAATGACCCTACGGCTATTGCGGCCTGCGCGAAGCACTTCGTTGCATACGGAGCGGCAGAAGGCGGCAGAGACTACAACTCCACCTTCATACCTGAGCGCGTGCTGAGAAACGTATATCTTCCTCCTTTCAAGGCGGCAGCAGATGCCGGATGTGCCACTTTCATGACTTCATTCAACGACAATGACGGTGTGCCTTCTACAGCTAACAGCTTTGTGCTAAAGGACGTGCTTCGTAAAGAATGGAAATACGATGGTATGGTCGTAACCGACTGGGCTTCTGCACTTGAGATGGTAAATCACGGTTTCTGTACCGACGGAAAGGATGCTGCCGAAAAATCTGTCAATGCAGGCGTAGATATGGAAATGGTGAGTGAAACATTTATCCAAAACCTCAAACAATCCATAGCCGAAAACAAGGTATCAATGGAGACAATTGACAATGCCGTACGAAACATTCTACGCCTGAAATTCCGTTTAGGTTTGTTCGACAATCCTTATGTAGTAACTCCACAAACTGTAAAATACGCCGAAAAGCATCTGCAAACAGCTAAAACAGCCGCTGAGCAGTCAGTCATACTTTTGAAAAATGAGAACCAGACATTACCGTTTACCGATAAGATAAAAACATTGGCTATCATCGGTCCTATGGCAGATGCGCCCTATGAGCAGATGGGTACCTGGGTATTCGACGGAGAAAAAGAACATACACAAACGCCTTTGGCAGCCATCAAAGAAATGTATGGCAATAAAGTTAAGGTAATCTTTGAAAAAGGACTAGAATATAGTCGCGACAAGAACACGGCAGGTATCGCTCGCGCGGTAAATGCAGCCTATCAGGCCGATGCTGTGGTGGTATTTGTCGGAGAAGAATCGATTCTTTCCGGTGAAGCACATTCTTTGGCCAATCTGAATCTGCAGGGAGCCCAAAGTCAGCTTATCAAAGAACTGGCTGCCACTGGGAAACCAGTTGTTACGGTAGTAATGGCCGGACGTCAGCTGGTCATTGCCGATGAAGTGATGGCTTCGGATGCAATGCTCTACAGTTTCCATCCGGGCACAATGGGCGGTCCGGCTATAGCCGATATTCTTTTCGGAAAAGTAAACCCAAGCGGAAAAACTCCGGTAACTTTCCCCCGTATGAGCGGACAAGTACCTATCTATTATGCACAGCACAAGACAGGCCGTCCTGCCAATCCGACTGAAATGCTGATTGATGAAATTCCTGTAGAAGCAGGACAGACATCTGTAGGATGTCGCTCTTTCTATCTGGATGCAGGCAACTCACCGCTGTTCCCCTTTGGTTACGGTCTCTCCTACACAACTTTTGAATACAGTAACCTGAGTCTCGCATCAGACAAATTGACCGCACAAGATACTCTATCCATCAGTTTCACCCTAAAAAATACGGGCAAATACGATGGAACGGAAGTGGTTCAACTTTATGTACAGGATAAGGTCGGGTCAGTCACCCGTCCGGTGAAGGAACTCAAACGCTTCCAGCGTGTCACACTGAAAGCAGGAGAATCTACACAGGTATCATTGAGTCTTCCAGTCTCTGAGCTTGCTTTCTGGGGATACGATATGAATTATACTGTAGAGCCTGGTGACTTCACACTTTGGGTAGGAACCAATAGTGCAGAAGGGTTGACAAAAGACTTCTCTGTGTCTGCGTTATAATCTGCAAATGGTTTCATAGGTTTATCATAAAGCTGAATTAAAGCTCATTATCACGCTGTTTAAACTGCCTTCCAAGTATGTTTAAACAGCGTTTTTATTCTTTTTCTCGTAAAACCTCTTGCCTTACAAGAAATCTGTGTAACTTTAGCCTCTGTTCAAACCTACGCTATGCCATACTATATGAAAATATACCTCATCTTGTTCACCCTACTTTGCGTAGGGACTATTCCCTGCTTTTCTGAACCTCAAATTCAAGATGAGGAGCAGCTCCTTCGTGAATTGGATGCTGCTTTATTAAAATATCCCAAGTATGTACAGCAGAAAAAGGCCCAGATTCTTGAACTTCATAAATATGAAGCATCTACCAGAGACAATGAGCAGAAATACTGGATAAACAAACTGCTTTACGAGGCCTACAACTCTTTTGAAGCAGATTCTGCCCTGATTTATGCACAAAAAAATCTGGAGCTGTCTCAAAAAATGGGAAACAAAGAACGAGAAACCTTATGGAAAATCTATAAGACGTATATGGCTGCCTCCACCGGATTGGTATTAAGTGCATCCAGCGATTTGGCACAGCTACGTCCGTACGTTACCACACCTAACCTGAAAATAGAATATTATGCTCACCAGATTTTCCTGGCCGGGCACATACTGCAATATTCGGCAGCTCCCATTGACTGGAGTAAACACGTTCCTCAAAGCGTACGTGAACAAGTGGATTATTATGCCCGGCAAGAGCAATTGTATAGAGATTCTCTTGCTTTATGTTTACAAACAGAGAAAGAACAAATGTCCCTGTGGTACCAAGGTTTGGCACTGTTTAACTCGGATAACCTTTCTTGTATTAAAGATACATTGGAGATAGCAGTCCGCCAGTCACAGATGGACACACGTCACGATGCCATGAATGCCTATATGTTATCTAAAATCTATCAGAAACAGGGAGTCAAGGATAAAGCTAAATATTATCTTGTTTTATCTGCTTTGGCAGATGTAAAATCAGCTAATCAAGATATAGCCTCATTAGAAGAACTGGCACAGATAGAATTTCAAGAAGGAAATATTGAGCGTGCCTACCTTTATATTTCCAAGTGTCTGGAGCTTGCCCAGTCATATTGCAACCGAGTCCGTCTGGTGAGTATTTCCAAGACACAGCATGATATATTGACCGCCTATCAAAGTCTCGACAAAGCCCAGAAATCCAAACTAAGGACCTCTGTATTACTATTGGGACTCCTCGCATTGGCACTGATTATCACAATTTTCATATTATGGAAACAGATTGGTAAAATAAACAGTTCACGTATCCAGATAAACCAGGCGAACAAACAATTGAATGAACAAGCTGCTGAGATGGCAAAAGTACACAAAGACCTGGAACATGCCCATCAAAAAGAACAGCAACTAAACACCAGCTTAAAAGAAGCCAATCTAAAATTACAGGCATCCAACCAGTTGAAGGAAGAATACATCGCTTATGTACTCTCCATTTGTTCCAACTATATCAGCCTGCTCGATGAATTCAGAGGAAAACTCAAATGTAAGCTTAAAGTACACCAGTACGAAGAAGCACTGGCTCTGACCAGCAACCAGGCTATGACGCAAAGCGAACTAAAGGAATTCTACCGTACTTTTGATACTATCTTTCTTCATGTGTATCCTTCTTTCGTGGAAGAATTCAATCAGTTACTTGTCCCGGAGGAACGGATTGTCCTGACAGAAGATGAAAAACTAAATACCACGCTACGTATTTATGCGCTTGTACGATTGGGGATTAGTGAAAGTGTAAAGATTGCGGACTTTTTGCACTGCTCAACTCAGACGGTTTACAACATACGCCTGAAAACACGAAACAAGCTGATTGTTCCTAAGGACGACTTCCTGAAGTTAGTACAGAACATCGGAAAAGAGTGTTAGTACTTCGTAATATAAATAGGAAGAGTTGTTCTTCCCCAGTCTCTTTTATTCATTATCTTTGCACGGACTTTTAATACACGAAAAATGGTAAAAGCGATATTCTTTGATATTGATGGAACATTAGTTTCTTTCCAGACTCACACTGTGCCGGAGTCTACCCGTGAAGCCCTGCGACTTTTGAGAGAAAAAGGTATTAAGGTATTCATTGCCACCGGCCGTCCAAAGACATTGATGATGGATGCCGTGGGTGACCTGGATTTCGACGGTTATGTCACACTGAACGGAGCACATTGCTTCACGGCAAATCATGAGGACATCTACAAGGGCTGTGTGCCGCAGGAAGACATTGAACGACTCATTCAGTACCAGCATGACCATCCGGAAATGCCGTTTGTTTTTGTACACGACAATACCTGGTTCCTGACACATGAGGATGAGGCTGTCAGAGAGATTGCCCGTCTGATTCAAATTGACATTCCGGAAATCCGTCCCATAGAAACTGCAAGAGAGAAGGAAATTCTGCAAATCATGGGATATTTCCCCGAAGAAAAAGACGAAGAGATATTCGGAAAGGTGCTTACTCACTGTGAACCCATGCGATGGCATCCGCTCTTTGCCGACATCATTGCACGGGGAAACAGTAAAAGTCACGGTATCGACCAGATGTTGGCTTACTACGGAATTGACCTGAAAGATACCATGGCTTTCGGTGATGGCGGCAATGACATTCCGATGCTGAAACATGTAGGTATAGGAATTGCCATGGGAAACGCGGCTCCTCATATACAAGCTGCAGCCGATTATATCACCACCTCAGTGGATGAAGAGGGTATCATGCAGGCATTGAAGCACTTCCATATCCTGTAACAGTCCAAATTCTCTAACCGTAACCCGTTACATTCCATAGGACAAACTACACAATACCTACAAATAGGTATTTATACATAGTCTAAATTACCCATATTTGGCGATTGCCTCACCCGGACAATCGCCTTAATTTTGCACCCAGAAAATTAGTCCTAAACAAAAAAATACGGGTTACAGTAAATGAGAAATTTATCTTTTTCGCGGGGAAGCGAAAATTTGAAGTGGGGTGTACTTTTTATGTTATTAGGTGCTTGTGTCTTATCTCTTTCTGCACAAGGCCGTTCACTACTATCTGGAAAGGTTCTTTCTTCGGACAAAAGTGTTATTGACTTCGCCACGGTGTACCTGAAAGGTACGCAATATGGCTGTACAACCAACGAAAAAGGCTTGTATCATCTGAAAGCACCTGCCGGGAAATACACACTGACCGTTTCTGCCATCGGATTTGAGACGATAGAAAAAGAAGTGGAAATTCTGGCAGACGGACGTAGCAAGCAAAATGTAATCTTGAAGCCTTCAGTCACCGAACTGGATGAAGTCGTAGTCGTTTCCAACGGAGTCGGACGCATCAAGCGCTCGGCCTTTAATGCCGTAGCTGTAGATACACGTGAACTGCAGAATTCTACCAAAAACTTGAGTGAAGCGTTACAGAAACTTCCGGGAATGAAACTGCGCGAGTCTGGAGGTGTGGGCTCGGACATGCAGCTGATGCTCGACGGCTTCAGCGGCAAGCATGTAAAAGTATTTATCGACGGGGTGCCACAGGAAGGAGCAGGAACAGCTTTCGACCTGAATAACATTCCGGTCAACTTTGCCGAGCGCATTGAGGTATATAAAGGTGTGGTACCCGTAGGCTTCGGCACCGATGCCTTGGGTGGAGTTATCAACATTGTAACCAACAAACAGAAGCGCAACTGGTTTCTGGATGCGTCATACTCGTACGGTTCATTCAACACGCATAAACCGTATGTAAACTTCGGGCAGAGTTTCAGAAACGGACTGACATACGAAATCAATGCGTATCAGAATTACTCAGACAATAATTACTATATCAATAACTGGGTGGAAGAGTTCAACCACGAAAACAATACGTCTGTCAGCGATGAAAGTAACATACAGCGTGTAAAACGATTCAATGATACATTCCACAATGAAGCGGTCATCGGAAAAATCGGAGTTACCGGGAAAAGCTGGGCCGACCGGCTGATGTTTAATGTAGCCTACTCGCATTTCTACAAAGAAATACAGAACGGAGTGTACCAGGAAATCGTATTCGGCGAGAAACATCGTCATGGCTATTCCATCGTTCCTTCGGTAGAATATCGCAAGCAGAATCTTTTCACCAAAGGACTGGATGTGACGGTTACGGCCAATTACAACCACAACCTGACGACAAATGTGGATACAGCAATGTACAAATACAACTGGCTGGGTGACCGTATCCCCAGATCGACTGCCGGCGAACAGAATCACCAGTTCAGTGAACAAATCAATACAAACTGGAATACCACACTTACTGCGGTATACCGACTGGGCAAAATGCACTCGTTTACATTTAATAATGTATTCAGTACTTTTCGTCGTACAGGACGAAGTCTGATTGAGAAAAATTCCGTACTGGAAGATTACGATGAACCTACCAAAAGCCGGAAGAACATTGCAGGGTTATCTTATCGCCTGATGCCTTCAGAAAAATGGAATCTGTCGGTCTTCGGCAAGCACTACAATTCTTACAGTGAAGGAACGGTACAGCTGAGCGACAACAATATAGGAAGTGATACGAGGGTGTCACAAAGTGTCAGTTCTTTCGGATATGGAGCTGCCGGAACCTATTTCTTAGGGAAAGCCATTCAGTTGAAGCTCTCTTACGAAAAGGCGCTGCGCATGCCCAGCACACAGGAATTGTTTGGTGACGGTGACCTTGAAGCAGGAAAAGCTGACTTGAAACCGGAACGTAGTGACAACGTGAATCTGAGTGCCAGTTACAACAAGCAGTTAGGCAAACACGGGTTGTATGTGGAAGGAGGAATCATCTACCGTAATACCCAGGACTACATCAAACGTGACTTGTCAACCGTAGGAGGCACCAGCTATGGCAGCTACACCAATCATGGCCGGGTAGAGACAAAAGGGTTCAATGTGTCTTTGCGATACAGTTACAGCAACTGGTTCAATTTGGGAGGTACATTCAACAACCTTGACACCCGCGACAAGGAAAAAAAACGGGCAGCAAGCAGCGGACAGAATGCACTGACGTACGGACAGCGCATCCCGAACATTCCTTACCAGTATGCAAACGTAGATATGAACTTCTACTGGCATAACCTGTTTGCAAAAGGGAATACCCTCACATTCGGATGGGATTGTTTTTACCAGCATGACTTCCCGTTGTATTGGGAAAGCTTTGGTGACCCGTCTACTAAGATCCGGGTACCGCAGCAGATTTCGCATAACCTCTCCTTGGGATACAGCATCCGGAACGGACGTTACAACATTTCTTTCGAATGCCGGAACCTCACCGATGAGAAACTGTATGACAACTTTAGCCTGCAAAAAGCCGGACGGGCATTTTATGGAAAATTCCGAGTGTATTTTGGAAAGTAATAAACCAATAAAAATATAAATACAAGTATATGAATAAAAAGAATTTCATTTTAGGACTGGGTGCTTTCTGCATGGGAGGCCTGTTCATGGGGTGTCAAAACGAAGAAAATGACCCAACCTTCAGCAATCACAACAACTTCAAAGGAAACTATGTCATTCCGGTTACCGCAGGAGGAACATCCTATCTGCTCACAGCAGAAAGTCTGGATGAAGGCAAAATTTCAGTCATTGAAAACGGAAAGGAATTTCAAGACCAGATTTCTTACTGGATTTTTTACGACCAGAATTATTTTTTCGGAATCAAATATAACGACGGATCACAAGGCACCGGAGGATGTTACTATCTGGATGCCAACAATGTGCCGCAGAAAAAATACAGTTATACATTCAACCGTTTTACGACCTACGGCACATGGGGTGACAATGTGATTACCGTATCTACCGGAGACACCAAGCAGACTGACGGTAAAGACAATGCAGCACAAGGCTTTTTATTTAACTACTTGAATGCCAAGAACGGTACCACCAGCACCAACCAGCAGGATATTTTGGCCGAAAACTTCTTAGGGAACGGTGAAAAGGTTACCATGGCCGGATTTGTGGAAGCCAACGGAAAGCTCTACACCTCTATCATTCCCATGGGTATGAGTCACTACGGAGTGAATACCTGGCCCGATAAGGTGTTGAGTCAGGATTATGTGGCAACCGGTACCGGCGGCTCAGGAAGCGGTAAATATACTGCCGGACAGATTCCCTCTACCCAATATCCGGATAATGCTTATATTGCCATTTACAGCGGCAGCAGCTTTGATGAAGAACCGGTTATTGCGACAACAGACAAGATTGGTTTTGCCTGCGGACGCATGCGTTCGCAGTACTACCAGACCATCTGGAGCGACGATGACGGAAACTTGTATGTATTTTCAGGAGGATATGGACGTACGGCTACCCAGCCTGCGGCTGATGCCAACTTAAAGGCAAAGGTACAAGGTACACTTCCTTCTGGTGTCGTGCGCATCCCTGCCGGAAGTACTGCCTTCGATGAGTATTATTGCAACCTGGAAACGATGAGCGGTGCGAGCGGCCATCCGTTGTTCCGCTGCTGGCACGTAGGTGGCGATTATTTCCTGCTCAATAATTACGGATGCAGCATTGAAGAGGTAGCCACACTGGGAACCAATGCACCTAAAAATGAACTGGTGATATTCAAAGCCAGCGAAAAGAAGCTGATTCCTATTACAGGATTGCCTGACATGAACCTGATTTCTTCTTTCGGAAATTCTCCTTATCTGGAAAATCAGTATTTTTATATTCCGGTACTGACTACCGAAGAAGGAGCCACTCCCACATTCTATAAAATCAATCCTCAAACAGGAGAAGCTGTAAAAGGACTGGAGGTGGAAGCCGATGAAATTACAACAGTAGGTAAAATTGCATTAACTCAACAATAACATTTAGAAATGAGAAAATTATTCGGGAAAATACACCTCTGGCTTTCTATTCCAGTGGGAATTATTCTTTCCATTATTTGTTTCTCGGGAGCTGCACTGGTATTCGAAAAGGAAATCACTCAGGCATGTAAGCCCCATTTATATAAGGTAAGCGTTCCGGAAGGGAACGCTGCCGCTCTTCCACCTTCACAACTGATTGCACGCATAAAGGAGCAGACCGCTGATTCCCTCAAACTAACCTCATTGCAATACTCGGGAAAAGCAGACGAGGCAGCTATGGTGACATTCAAGAACGCAGGCAGAAAAAGTCTGAGTGTGAATCCGTACACGGGAGAGGTGAACGGATGGATAGAAGGAAACGCTTTTTTTCAAACCATGCGGAAACTGCATCGCTGGTTACTGAATCCTCCACCGCAGAAAGGAGCTTCCTCTGTAGGGAAAATGATAGTCGGCATCTCCACCCTGCTGATGGTCGTGATTCTTGTCAGTGGCCTTGTTATCTGGTGGCCCCGAACTCGAAAAGCGTTAAATAACCGGCTGAAGGTTTCATGCCGCAAAGGATGGCGCCGTTTCTGGTATGACAGTCATGTGGCGTTGGGCTTCTATTCTACCCTCTTCCTGCTGATCATGGCACTTACCGGGCTCACCTGGTCGTTTGGCTGGTATCGCTCGTTTGCTTACGGGCTTTTTGGAGGAAACACTTCGAAGCAGGCCCAAACTCACGGGACTTCTCTCCCACAAAAGGAAAACGATGCACATGCCAAGAAAGGAGGTAAAAAACAAACCGATTATACGGCTTGGGACAAAGCAATCCAGGAAGTACAGGCAAAATACACCGGCTACACTTCACTCCGTATAGAAGAAAAAAAGATACTAGTTATCCAGGGACAGCAATTACGCCGTACGGATACCCTGAAATTCAATCCGAAGAACGGAGAGATTACAGAAGCCACAACCTATGCGGAAGTGCCTCGCGCACAGAAACTGAAAGGCTGGTTCTATGCCTTCCACACCGGAAGCTGGGGAGGTATCTATACAAAGATACTTTATTTTCTGGCAGCTTTTATCGGAGGCGTACTTCCACTCAGCGGGTATTATTTATGGTTGAAGAAGAAACAAAGAGCTACAAGGTGAGTTTGGCCAAATAGTCATAATGACTGCCTTCCTTCACCAGCTCTGCTTTGAATCCATATTGAGAAGCATACAGACTCAGTGTGTTGAAATCCACATACAACCAGTCGAATGCTTCTCCTTTTATTTGTTTATATTGCATCTGGAAATCCAGTTGACCGTAATAATCGCCCGCCAAATCAACGACAAAACTTCCGTCTTCCTCTTCAAACAGGTATCTCAAATCGCTTGAATCCATTAAGATACAACCACCAGGATTCAACAACAGCTTCATCCGCTGGAAGAAATCACCGAAATTCTCTACCCGACCGATAATTCCCGAGCCGTTCATCAGCATCAGAATGGTATCAAAGCGTTCGACGAAATGCGTGTCGAATAGATTGACCAGACGGGCATCCAGTCCACGTGCCTGCATGACTTCTACCGACAAAGGAGAAATATCAATAGCCACAGACTCTTTTCCCATTTGCTTTAAAGCCAAGGAATGACAGCCACTGCCTGCTCCTACATCTAAAATCTTTCCCTGAGCCATATCCAATGCAGTCTGTTCCAGCAAGGGCATGTGTTCATACGTACGGAATAATTCACTCACTGGAATTTCATCTTCCTCAAACTGCGAAGAAAAAACTCTTAACTTTCCAGCCTTTCCATTCTTGAAGTAATCGTATATGGCAGCTCCCATCGGATCCTTTTCTGCCTGTAGCCATGTGGTCTTCATGATTCTTTGTCTCTGTAATTAATGTGCACAAAAATACAAAATAAAATTCACAATGGTTATTTATTCATTATATTCATGCATTTTTCAGAATAAACACACAAAAAAGTAAGAATTTATGCATGATATTCAAAATATATCCGTATTTTTGCAGCCGTAAAAGAATAATTATACAATGAAGAACAAGAATAGCAGACTTGATTCAATCAAAATGATTATCTCCAGCAAGGAGATTGGAAGTCAGGACGAACTCTTGCAGGAGTTGACAAAAGAAGGATTCCAATTGACACAAGCCACCCTGTCGCGCGACTTGAAGCAACTGAAGGTAGCCAAAGCTGCCAGCATGAACGGGAACTATGTATATGTACTTCCCAACAATACCATGTACAAGCGCATGACAGAACCGCAAAAGGCCAGCGAAATGCTGCGTCACAACGGATTCATTTCCATTGAATTCTCCCACAACATCGCTGTGATCAAGACTCGCCCGGGATATGCCAGCAGTCTGGCATACGACATTGACATGCACAATTTCCATGAAATCATCGGTACCATTGCCGGCGACGACACCATCATGCTGGTGATTCGCGAAAATTGTACGCGTACAGAAGTCAAGCATGCTCTTGCCAACATTATACCGAATATAAACCAACTCTAACTGATAAGAATAAAAAATGGAACCTACTAAACAAATTGATGTAATGGTAGCCGACGCCTCACACGAGGTTTATGTTGACACAATATTGGACACGATTAGAGAAGCAGCCAAAGTTCGCGGTACGGGTATTGCCGAACGTACACACGAATACGTAGCTACCAAGATGAAAGAAGGAAAAGCCATCATCGCACTGTGCGGAGATGATTTTGCCGGATTTACTTACATCGAATCATGGGGAAACAAGCAGTACGTAGCTACTTCCGGACTGATTGTTCATCCGAAATACAGAGGATGCGGACTGGCCAAGCGTATCAAGCATGCCTCTTTTACTTTGGCTCGTCTGCGATGGCCGAAAGCCAAAATCTTCAGTCTGACTTCAGGAGCTGCGGTCATGAAAATGAATACAGAGCTGGGATACGTACCTGTCACTTTCAACGAGTTGACCGACGATGACTCATTCTGGAAAGGATGTGAAGGATGTATCAACCACGAAATCCTGATGGCGAAAAACCGTAAATTCTGTATCTGCACAGCCATGCTTTACGATCCGGCTTTGCACACAGACGATAAAATAAACAATTTCTAAATACAAAAATAATCTCAAGCAAGGTTTTCTCCTGAACTTATACAGGTATACAGGCGAAAAGCTTCACGATATAAAGATAAGCACCATGGAAGAAAAGAAAAAAGTTGTCGTTGCTTTCAGCGGCGGATTGGACACATCCTTTACCGTAATGTATCTGGCAAAGGAAAAAGGATATGAAGTATATGCAGCATGTGCCAATACCGGTGGTTTCAGCCCGGAACAGTTAAAAAAGAACGAAGAAAATGCGTATAAACTGGGAGCTGTGAAATATGTGACTCTTGACGTAACACAGGAATACTACGAAAAGAGCCTGAAATACATGGTATTCGGAAACGTACTGCGTAACGGTACTTACCCAATTTCAGTAAGTTCTGAACGTATCTTCCAGGCATTGGCCATTGCCCGTTATGCCAACGAAATCGGAGCTCATGCCATTGCTCACGGTTCTACTGGTGCCGGCAACGACCAGGTGCGTTTTGACATGACTTTCCTGGTAATGGCTCCGGGAGTGGAAATCATTACCCTGACACGTGACATGGCATTGAGCCGTGAATATGAAATCAATTACCTGAAGGAAAATGGTTTTGAAGCAGATTTCACTAAACTGAAATACTCATACAACGTAGGTATCTGGGGAACTTCTATCTGCGGTGGTGAAATTCTGGATTCTGCACAGGGATTGCCGGAAAGCGCTTACCTGAAACAGGTAACCAAAACTGGCAGCGAACAACTGAAACTGGAATTCAAGAAAGGTGAGTTGTATGCCGTAAACGGTGAAGTGTTCGACGACAAGATTAAAGCCATCCAGAAAGTAGAAGAGATTGGTGCAGCCTACGGTATAGGTCGTGATATGCATGTGGGTGATACGATTATCGGTATCAAAGGCCGTGTAGGATTCGAAGCTGCTGCTCCGATGCTGATTATCGGCGCTCACCGCTTCTTGGAAAAATATACCCTGAGCAAATGGCAGCAATACTGGAAAGACCAGGTAGCCAACTGGTACGGCATGTTCCTTCACGAAAGCCAGTACCTGGAACCGGTAATGCGCGACATCGAAGCCATGCTGACCGAATCACAGCGTAACGTCAACGGAACTGCTATTCTGGAACTTCGCCCGTACGGATTCTCTACTGTAGGAGTAGAATCGAAAGATGACCTTGTGAAGAACAAGTTCGGCGAATACGGAGAAATGCAGAAAGGATGGACTGCAGAAGACGCTAAAGGCTTTATCAAGGTGTTGTCTACTCCGCTTCGTGCCTATTATGCAAACCATAAAGACGAAGCTGACGTATGATAAAGGCAGGAATTATAGGAGGCGCAGGATATACGGCAGGCGAGCTGATTCGCCTGCTGCTTAATCATCCGGATGTAGAGATTGCATTTATCAACAGCTCCAGCAATGCGGGCAACAAGATTACTGACGTACACGAAGGCTTGTATGGAGAAACTGATTTAGTGTTTACAGATGAGCTTCCGCTCGATACCATCGATGTATTGTTCTTCTGTACGGCTCACGGCGATACAAAGAAATTCATGGAAAGTCACAATGTACCGGAAGATTTGAAAATTATCGACCTGTCCATGGACTACCGCATCAAATCGGACGACCATGACTTTGTATATGGTCTGCCAGAACTGAACCGCCGGACTATCTGCCAAAGCAAGCACGTGGCTAACCCGGGATGCTTTGCTACATGCATTCAGCTCGGACTTCTGCCATTGGCCAAGCATTTGCTGTTGAACGACGACGTAATGGTGAACGCCATTACCGGAAGTACCGGAGCAGGTGTAAAACCAGGTGCTACGAGTCATTTCAGCTGGCGTAACAACAACCTCAGCATCTACAAACCGTTCTCACACCAGCATGTACCAGAAATCAAACAGTCACTGAAACAGCTGCAGAACAGTTTCCATTCAGAAATCGATTTCATTCCTTACCGAGGTGACTTTGCCCGTGGTATTTTTGCCACTATTGTAGTAAAGACCAAGGTAGAGTTGGAAGAGATTGTGAAAATGTACGAAGAGTACTATGCAGAAGATTCTTTCACCCACATCGTGGACAAGAATATCGACCTGAAGCAGGTAGTCAACACCAACAAATGCTTGATTCACCTGGAAAAGCATGGTGACAAGCTGCTTATCATTTCTTGCATTGATAACCTGCTGAAAGGAGCCAGCGGTCAGGCTGTACACAATATGAACCTGATGTTCAATCTGGAAGAAACAGTAGGACTGAAACTGAAACCGAGCGCATTTTAATTAATGAAAAATGAAGAACGAAGAATGAAGAATGAAGAATTCACGCCAGAGAGAAGATTCATTGTTACATACTAGAAGCTATGATTTTGCATTACGTATCGTAGGCATGAATAAATATCTCAGAGAGCAAAAAGGAGAATTCGTGTTAAGCAAACAAATTCTTCGTTCTGGAACAGCTATCGGAGCATTAATACGCGAATCGGAATTTGCACAAAGCCAAGCCGACTTTGTCAATAAATTAAGTGTGGCATTAAAGGAAGCAAACGAAACAGATTACTGGCTCAATTTGCTTCACGACTCGCACTATTTAAATGAAGTGTCCTTTATCAGTATGGAGAACGATTGCGGTGAACTTATAGCCCTACTTGTATCTTCCATCAGGACTGTAAAAAACAAATTAATGAAGAAAAGTGAAGAATAAGAAGCGAAAAGACTTCAGCTCCAATTCTTCATTCTTCATTCTTAATTCTTAATTAATATGAAGTTATTCGACGTATATCCTTTGTTCGATGTAAACATCGTAAAAGGAAAAGGCTGCCACGTATGGGACGACAAAGGTCAAGAATACCTTGACCTCTATGGAGGACATGCCGTTATCTCCATCGGTCACGCACATCCTCACTATGTGGAAACCATCAGCAAACAAGTAGCTACATTGGGATTCTATTCCAACTCTGTAATCAACAAGTTACAGCAGGAAGTAGCCGACCGCCTGGGAGCCATCAGCGGTTATGATGACTATCAGCTTTTCTTAATCAACTCTGGAGCAGAAGCCAACGAAAATGCATTGAAACTGGCATCTTTCTATAACGGACGTACACGTGTGATTTCCTTCGCCAAAGCTTTCCACGGACGTACTTCACTGGCAGTAGAAGTAACCAACAATCCGAAAATCATTGCTCCGATCAATGACAACGGACACGTGACATACCTGCCGCTGAACGACACAGAAGCGCTGAAAGCCGAACTGGCCAAAGGCGATGTATGTGCAGTCATCATTGAAGGCATCCAGGGCGTAGGAGGAATTCAGCTCCCTACTACAGAGTTCATGAAAGCCATTCGCCAGGCGTGTGACGAAACCAATACTGTCATGATTCTGGATGAAATCCAGTCGGGTTATGGACGAAGCGGTAAATTCTTCGCCCACCAGTACAATGATGTACGCCCTGACATGATTACTGTAGCTAAAGGCATTGGCAACGGATTCCCGATGGCCGGTGTACTGATTAGTCCGAAATTTACTCCGGTATATGGCCAGTTAGGAACCACTTTCGGTGGAAATCATCTGGCATGTGCAGCAGCTATCGCTGTACTTGACGTGATGAAAGAAGAAAATCTGGTTGAAAATGCCGCAAAAGTAGGTGCTCACTTATTGGAAGAATTGAAAGGCTTCAAAGGAATCAAAGAAGTACGCGCTCGCGGCTTGATGATTGGAATGGAATTCGAGGAACCCATCAAGGAACTCCGCCAGAAATTACTTTTCGAGGAAAAAGTATTTACCGGAGTCAGCGGCACCAACGTCATCCGTTTGCTTCCGCCGCTCTGCCTGAGCATGAACGAAGCAGATGAATTCCTGACTCGTTTACATAGGCTTATCAAATAATAAAAACGTATCACGTTTTTACATTCACGCCTTGATGCATTTCCACATCAAGGCGTTTTTTGTTATCCTTCTTATTACCCATAAATTTTCTCCATTAAAGGAGATTTTATTTTTCCGGTTCAGGAGAAACGTTCCAAAATCTCCATGCACATACGGCCGTTATGATAAGGGCATTTCCAAAAGCCAGCCTTATCATCCTTCATAGTTATGAGTAGCTTATCATAAATACGAAGGTATGCACACCCGGTAGTTTCCGTAGAATTAAACGGCGCAATCTCCACATAATAGAAAGGCAATTCACCCAGCCCCCATTCCTTACGCCAAAGTTCCACCATTGTCTTCAGGCGTTCAGCATACGTTTTGTGTTTTCCTACGTTCGATTCTCCCTGATACCACAAAAAACCTTTGATGGTATAATTCTGTAGTGGCTTCAACATGCCGTTATACATCAATGTCGGACTCAGGTAATGCCACCAGTCGTGTCCGTCCTCCTTGCGAATGTCTTTCTTCAAGTCAATATCGGGATACTGGGACACGATTTCACGAGGCAGCCATCCTTCCACCATAGAGCCACCCCAACTACAGTTGATGATTCCTATCGGAATATCCAGTACCTGATTCATCATCATGGCAAAATGAAAGGCCGTCGCACTGAAAGCCGGTGCATTTTCCGGATTACTCACCTTCCAGCTCCCTTTACACGAATCCACTGGTTTTACCTGACCGTTTTTCTCCACGGTAGCCACACGAATACCTTTCCATTTCGATGAAGTAGCAATGGCTTCATTAGCCCCTGCTATCGGACAGTTTACGAATCCTCGGAGAGGCATCTCCATATTCGACTGCCCTGAACAGAACCAGACTTCGCCTACCAGCACATTGTTCAGTTTCACTTCCTCTCCGTCGGAAATGGAAATCGTATAAGCCTGATAACTGGCTGTGGGAGTCTGAATTTTAGCTACCCATTTTCCTTCCGCATCAGCAGTTACTTTATAAACTTCCCGGTTCCACGACGGACGGATAATCACTTCGGCATTCGCATTTGCCTTTCCCCACAGACAAGCTTCAGCCTGCTGTTGCAATACCATATTGTCACTCACAATGTCGGGCAATGTAATCTTGCCCCATGCTCCAGCCTGCATCATCAGCAGACAGGCACTCACAATCCATTTTTTCATCTTACTCTATTTTTAAAGTCGCCATTTCTACAAAAATGATATGAGGAAGAGTGTTCTCAAAACAGAAAGTTAAAATTGCACGTTTCTCATAATATCATATTCCTTTTCACAAAGATAGTACATCTATCTTCATTACAATTAATACTTTTTTATCCAAGTTTTTCCAAATCATCCTCCAAACCTCAGTACTTTCTTGAAAGTACTCCAGTACTTCCATAGTAGTACTTCAGTACTTCCCCGTCAGTACTGGAGTACTGGCAAGGAAGTACTGGCAACTATAAAGGAACTGTAAATCAGCACATTCTTTTTATAGCAACAAAACTTATCAATTTCTGTAAATTGAATACCAAAATAAATTCCATTATATAGCCCAACTCTCATTTTTAATTATAACTTTGCGAATAAAGAACTCAAACTTGAAAGATATGAAAGTAGCAATCATCGGAGCCGGAAACATGGGAGGTGCCATTGCCCGTGGACTGGCCAACGGACATTATATTCAGGCACAAGAAATTTCGGTATCCAACCCCAGTGCCGGTAAACTAGACGCACTGAAAGCGGAATTTCCTGCCATTCACGTAACGCATTCCAATAAAGAAGCGGCAGAGGATGCGGACATTATCATTATTGCCGTCAAGCCGTGGAAAGTGGAAGAAGTGCTGAAGCCGCTGAGATTGAGAGGACCACAGATTTTAGTATCGGTGGCCGCAGGACTGACTTTTGAAGACCTGGCACATTTTGTAGACCCGGAGATGCCGATGTTTCGCGTCATTCCTAATACGGCCATTTCAGAAGGAGCCAGCATGACACTGATTGCCGCACGCAATGCTTCGGAAGAACAGATCACTTCCCTGACTGCACTCTTTAACGAGATGGGACGTTCCATGCTGATTGAGGAGAAACAATTTGCAGCTGCCACCTCACTGACTTCCTGCGGCATTGCCTACGTACTGAAATACGTACAAGCTGCCATGCAGGCAGGAGTAGAACTGGGTATCAAGCCACACGATGCACAGACCATGCTGGCACAGACACTGGAAGGGGCAGCCAAGCTTTTGCTGAACAACGAAAATGCGCATCCGGCCACAGAAATCGAGAAAGTGACTACTCCGGGAGGAATCACCATCAAGGGTATCAACTCGCTGGAGCACGACGGATTTACCTCGGCCGTTATTCACGCCATCAAGGCCAGCTTATAAAAACATCATACGGGGAGCTTCGTGCTCCCTTTTTCATTACAAAACCTGAACCGACATGAAAAACAACATTCTTATCACCATGGGAATCCTTGTATTGCTGGGAGTGGCTGTACAGGGTTTGTTTGGCATCGTAGCCGGTGTATTCCTGTCCGCCATTTTAGGAATCATCTACGGAGCCGTCAAGAAAAACAAGCAGTTTCTGCGCTGGTCAGTCATCGCACTTACCATCGACATTATCTGCATCATCCTGTTCTATTTCTGCCTGATTCAATCGGACATGTAACTTTTACTTCACAAAACCTTTTTTCGCCCATTTCAGGCTGTTCCATCGTTTCACAAAGATAAAGGCACGGATATTCTCGTCGAGCAGGAAGGCACACCACATGCCGACCAGTCCCCAGCCCAGATGAATACCGAACAGATAGCTGAGTCCGACAGAGACCGTCCACTGCACAATCAGTCCGACATAGAACGGGAAATTCACGTCACCTGCCGAGCGGAGGGCATTCGTGGCATAGATATTTACGGCACGCCCTATCTCTACGATGACATCGACAATGAGAATGGTCACTCCCAACCGGATAATATTCTCGTTGTCCGTCAGCATACTGAAGATTGTATGACCGAATATGGCCCAGATGCACGAAAGTCCCAGCGATACCAGAATGGACAAACGCATGACGTACTTTCCCAACAGGTAGGCCGCACGTATCCGCTTCTGCCCCACCAGATGGCCGATACTGATGGCTCCTCCTTGTGCCATGGCGATGGCAAAGAGATAGACAAACATGGTGGTATTCACCGTATAGGTTCGTGTGGCCAGCGAATCATTTCCCAAAATATTGATTAAATAGGTGATGACTACCTGCGAAAAACTGTACGACATATTCTCCCCGGCAGAAGGAACTCCCACCTTCAACAGGTTTTTCAGTTCTATCCAAGGGAAAGGACGGAACAGAGCCATCGGGAAAGACGGAATGTGTTTTCTGAAGAGAATGACAAACAAGACAATCATGCTCACCCCACGGGCTATGGAGGTAGATATGGCCGCTCCTTCTGCTCCCATGGCAGGCAAGCCGAACTTACCGAAAATCAGGGAATAGTTTCCGATGATGTTCATCACATTGACCAGCACCGTGACCAACATAGGGTAAATGGCTTTGTTGGCACTGCGCAAGGACGCGGAAATGGTCAGCGAGATAGCCTGGAAGAAAGCAAACGCCCCTACAATCTCCATGTATCCGATACCATATTTCAGCAGTTCCGGACGAAGTCCCATCCATCCCAATAATGTAGCTGCTCCATAGTGCAAAATGGCACTGACCACAAGTCCCACGACCAGGTTCAGCAACAAAGACACACCGACCACCTGCACCATCTTGTTCCTCATCCCTGCTCCCAGGTACTGCGAACACAGCACAGAAGTACCGATATTGATTACCTCGAAAATAAGGAAAGCAAACATCACAATCTGGTTCACCACCCCTACTGCCGCCACACTTTCATCGGAATACTGACTCAGCATAACGGTGTCGACAGCACCTAACATCATAATCAATAAGGTCTCGATAAAGATAGGAATCACGAGCTTCGTCAAGCCTTTCCGGATACCTGTTTGTTGAATTGCCTGTTCCACGTATTAACTCTCTAAAAAACGTGACAAAATTACAACATTTAGCCCGTAGAGTGTCTTGACATAGGTCAATTTAAAGGTGTAAATCCTACAATGCACTATTTTCCCCCTTTTCTTCACTATTTTCCCCCTCAAATTCCCGATAAAACATGATTTTTGTGATACTTAAAAATAATTATTATGAAAACCAAGCAATTTCTACTTATCCTATTAGCATGTCTTTGCTTCCCTTTTGCTCAGTTATGGGGCAATCCCGTAAACGGACTTCTGGAAAGAATTGATCCGGGAGCTTCCAAGAAATTCATCATACAAGTAAAGAAAGGACAATCCGATTTTTTTGAACTCGACCAGAAAGGTGACAAAGTAGTTATTCGGGGAAACAACTACGTAAACATCGCTACCGGCTTGAACTGGTATCTGAAATATTACGCAGGCATTCATCTCTCATGGAACGGCATGACTGCCGAGTTACCGGAAAGCTTGCCGAAAGTTTCTACTCCGGTACGCAAGGAAACCAACCTCGCCTTACGCTACGATTTCAACTATTGCACTTATTCCTATACCATGGCTTTCTGGGACTGGGAACGCTGGGAAAAGGAAATCGACTGGATGGCACTACACGGCATCAACTTGCCACTGGCAGTAGTCGGTCAGGAATGCGTGTGGAAAAACATGCTCGAAAAATTAGGTTATACGAAAGAAGAAATCAATAAATTCATTGCAGGACCTGCTTTCTTGGCATGGTGGGCAATGAACAACCTGGAAGGATGGGGCGGTCCCAATCCTGACAGCTGGTATACACAGCAGGAAGCACTTCAGAAGAAGATTCTGAAACGTATGCGCGAATACGGCATCGAACCGGTATTTCCGGGCTATTCCGGTATGGTACCTCACGATGCCAATAAGAAGTTAGGACTGAACGTAACCGAACCCGCATTGTGGAACGGATTTACCCGTCCGGCTTTCTTACTTCCCACCGACTCACGCTTCAACGAAATTGCTTCCTTATATTATAAGGAACTGGAAAAACTGTTCGGCAAAGCCAACTATTACTCTATGGACCCGTTCCACGAACTTGAAGATGCAGGAAGCGTGGATTTTGATGCAGCCGGAAAAGCTGTACTTAAAGCAATGAAGGATGTCAACCCGAAAGCTACATGGGTGATTCAGGGATGGACGGAAAACCCGCGCCCGGAGATGATCAAGAACCTGAACAACGGGGATATCCTGATTCTGGACCTGTTCAGCGAATGCCGTCCGATGTGGGGTATTCCTTCTATCTGGAAACGTGAAAAGGGTTATGAGCAGCACGACTGGCTGTTCTGTATGATAGAAAACTTCGGAGGCAACGTGGGTCTGCACGGACGTATGGACCAGCTGCTGAACAATTTCTACCTTACCAAGAACAATCCATTAGCCGCCCATCTGAAAGGTATCGGCCTGACCATGGAAGGCAGCGAAAACAATCCGGTGATGTTCGAACTGATGTGCGAACTTCCCTGGCGTCCGGAAAAGTTCACCAAGGAAGAATGGTTAAAAGACTATCTCTTCGCACGCTACGGTGTACGGGATGAAAAAATTACACAGGCATGGAGCATTCTTGCCGACGGCATCTACAACTGCCCGTTTGGCAATAACCAGCAAGGCCCTCACGAATCCATTTTCTGCGGCCGTCCCGGACTGAATAACTTCCAGGCATCCAGCTGGTCTAAGATGCAGAACTATTATGACCCGACCAGCACGGAAGCGGCAGCCCGCCTGATGCTGGAAGTAGCCGACAAATACAAAGGCAACAACAACTTTGAATACGACCTGGTAGACATCGTCCGTCAGTCACTCTCCGACAGAGGACGTATCGTCTACAACCAGACCATTGCCGACTTCAAGAGTTTCGACAAAAAGAACTTTGCAGCTCACTCACAAGAGTTTCTGAATATCTTGCTGGCACAAGACCGTCTGTTAGGCACCAGAAGTGAATTCCGCGTAGGACGCTGGATTGAACAGGCCCGCAACCTCGGAACTACTCCAGAGGAAAAAGATTTGTACGAATGGAATGCCCGCGTACAGATTACCACATGGGGCAACCGCGTATGTGCCAACGACGGAGGTCTTCGCGACTATGCTCACAAGGAATGGAACGGTCTTCTGAAAGATTTCTACTACAAACGCTGGGCAGCCTACTGGCAGACACTCCAAGATGTGCTTGATGGCAAACCGATGGTGGAACTGGACTACTATGCCATGGAAGAACCTTGGACACTTGCTCATAATCCGTACGCATCGCAACCGGAAGGTGACTGTGTCAGCGTAGCAAAAGAAGTATTTAATGAGGTATTTCCGAATAAGTAATTAAGAATTGCAATAACCATTAATCAGAAAGCACCATGAAACGATTGCTGTCATTAGACATCTTACGCGGCATCACGGTATGCGGCATGATTCTGGTAAACAATGCCGGAGGCCCCGTTTCGTACGCACCGTTGCGTCATTCTGTATGGAACGGACTCACTCCGTGCGACTTAGTTTTCCCGTTCTTTCTGTTTATGGTCGGTATCTCCACCTACATTTCTCTTCGGAAATTTAATTTCGAACCAACCTCGGAAGTGGTCAAGAAGATTGTTCGACGTACGTTCCTTATCATCCTAATCGGATTAGCGATTGACTGGTTTGGATATGTATGCAATGGAGACTTCTTCCCCATCGACACGCTACGCATTCCTGGTGTATTGCAACGAATTGGCCTATGCTACGGCATCGTATCACTTATGGTCATTTATATCAATCATAAGTATCTCCCATGGATTTGCGGTGGATTACTACTTGCTTATTCCATCTTACTTCTGACAGGAAACGGCTATGCCTGTGATGACACCAATCTGCTTGCGGTCATTGACAGAAACGTATTTGGGGAAGCCCATCTTTACAAAAAGAGTCCGATCGATCCGGAAGGCCTTGCCGGCACATTATCTGCCGTAGCCCACACGCTCATCGGATTTATGTGTGGCAGATTGTTACTGGAAAAGATATCTGTAAACAAACGGATTGTCAAGCTCATTACAGCAGCTGTAATTATGCTGGTCATCGGCTATGTACTTTCCATTTGGATGCCGATTAACAAACGGATATGGTCTACCACCTTCGTTTTAGTCACCTGTGGATGGGGCTCTCTGCTACTGGCATTGCTTATGTATGTAATAGACGTAAAGAACATCAATAAAGGATGGACCTTCTTCCTAGTTTTCGGAATGAATCCTTTGTTCCTTTACGTGCTCAGTGAGGTTGTGGCAATCATATTCTCTCAATGGGAAATACGGCAAGCAATCTATCAAACCATTACACAAGTAATCTCAGACGAATATTTTGCTTCCCTTATTTATTCCATACTATTCTGTTCACTTATGTGCCTGACAGGATATATTCTCCATCGAAAAAAAATATATATCAAAATATGATTTTAAAAACTAACCTTTTAAAAATCTAAATTTATGTGTAAAGTACAATTGAAAAATGCAAGACTAAGGCCATTCGCTTTGTTTATGGCTCTTTTTCTGATGAATGTCTCATGGGCATTTGCGCAGCTCACAGTTACAGGACATGTAAAAAGTACATCCGGTGATCCTTTGATTGGAGTAAACGTAGTTGAAAAAGGAACTACCAACGGAACCGTGACTGATATGGATGGTAATTTTTCTCTTCGAGTAGAGAAAGGTAAAACACTTGTGTTCTCTTATATCGGTTTTCTTTCACAAGAAAATGTAGTGAAAGGTAATAGAATGAATATAACCTTGAAAGAAGATACAGAAACTTTAGACGAAGTGGTTGTTATTGGTTATGGTAGCATGCAACGTAAAGATGTAACCAGTTCCATTACTACTGTAAAAGCAGAAGACCTGAATGTTGGTGTAGTTACCAGTCCTGCACAGATGCTGCAAGGTAAAGTACCGGGCCTGACAGTAGCCAACACCAGTGACCCGAACGGTGCAGCTTCTATCTCTTTACGTGGTGCTTCTTCACTGCGTGCAGGTGAGGCTATGGAACCTTATTACGTAATCGATGGTGTACCGGGCGCCAGCCTGTCACTCATTGCTCCAGACGATATTGAAAGCATTGATGTACTTCGTGATGCCTCTGCAACAGCCATCTACGGTTCAAAAGCAGCTAACGGTGTAATTATCGTAACAACTAAAAAAGGCAACAAGAACGGTCATACCAATGTCAGCTATAGTGGTTATGTAGCATGGGACAAGACTATGAACTCACTCGACATGATGACGGCAGAACAATTACTGGATTTTGCAAACAGCAACAACATCGACCTTTCTCCGTATTATGATGTCAACAACCCGGCTAACACCAACTGGCAGGACGAAGTGCTCCGTACCGGCTTCAGCCACAACCATAACGTATCTATCAACGGTGGTAATGAAAAAACCAACTACAGTGCCTCTATTAACTTCATGGACCGTCAAGGTGTGGTACGCGGTACAAGCATGGATCGTCTCAACGCTCGTTCATTCGTACAGACAAAAGCCTTAAACAACCGTTTGGAACTGGCTTTTAGTGTCAATGCCAGCGTACGTAACAGTTCTACAGGTCCTACAGGAGGACAAGGCCAGAGTGTATTGGATGCCATGTACTACTATAGTCCACTGGTTCCAGTAAAAAATGAAGACGGTTCCTGGTATGGCAACACACAGATTTCACAGAACTTCAATCCGGTTCGCATGATTAACGAAGACCGTTATGATACAAAAGAAAAGCTGCTGCAGGGAACAGCACAAGCTACACTGCACATTATTGATGGCTTGGACTGGAACCTGAACCTGTCTTACCAAAACCAGCAGTACATCTATAGCAACTACAACAGCAGTAAGACTGAATTGCCAAGTGTAGCTTCCCGTAACGGACAGGCCGACCGCAGCACTTTAGAAAACACCCGCAAACAAATGGAAACCTATCTCAACTGGAACCACACCTTCGCCGATGCACACAAGGTAGGCGTCATGTTGGGTTACTCTTGGGAACAGGCCGATAACAACGACGGTTTTGGTTTGAAAGTATACAACTTTTACAATGATGACCTGACTTATCACAACCTGGGCGTAGCTAACAATATCTCTATCAACGATGTTATCAGCAATAACCTGTCCACTCTTCGTATGATTTCATTCTACGGACGTATCAACTACAGCTACAAGAGTAAATATCTGTTGCAGGCTACCGTACGTCGGGATGGTTCTTCTGCCTTCGGTATCAATAACCGTTGGGGTACATTCCCGTCTGTATCAACTGCATGGCGTATCACGGAAGAAAATTTCATGAAAAATCAAGATGTGTTCGACGATTTGAAACTGCGTATCGGTTACGGTGTCAGTGGTAACTCACTGGGATTTGATGCTTTCTATTCTCGTCCGATTTACGGTTCTACCGGCTGGTTCACTTACGTAGATGCCAACGGTACATCTTCACAATACCGCATATTAGGAGCTACCCGTAACTCGAACCCTGATTTGAAATGGGAAACAACTGGCATGTTCAACATCGGACTGGACTTCGGATTCCTAAACAATCGCCTGACCGGTACCATCGAATATTACGACAAGCGTACCAGCGACCTGATTTTTGACTATGCAGTTTCTACTAACCGTTATCCTTACGGATGGATGACTGCCAACGTTGGTGATATCAGTAACAAAGGTGTGGAAATCACTATCAATGCTATTCCGGTAAAGACTCATAACTTCACATGGAGCACAACCTTAAACTTGTCACATAACAAGAACGTAGTAGAGAAACTTTCAAACGACATGTACTCCGTAGAATATAGTGACCGTGCCAATCCGGATGTAGGTGGTTATACCAGCACACAAGTACAACGTATCATGGAAGGTTCTCCACTCGGACAGTTCTATCTGTACGAATGGGCAGGTTATGATGAAAACGGAGGTTCTATCTTCAATGACTACGATGCTGACGGCAATCTGATAGGAACAACAGACGCTCCGGCTGATGAAGACCGCCGTCCTCACGGCTCTGCACAGCCTAAACTTACTTACGGATGGAACAACGATTTCACATGGAAGAACTGGACATTGACAGCCTTCTTCCAAGGTGTCGCTGGAAATAAAATCTTCAATGCTACCCGCTGTTATTACAACAATGTAAGTTTGGTAAGCAACGGTAAAAACGTACTGGCAGAAGTAGCAGAAGGACAAAACGCACATGACTCACGTGCACAAGCTCCGTCTGACCGCTACCTGGAAAACGGTTCATACCTCCGTCTGTCGACTTTGACTTTAGGCTATAATTTCGGCAAACTGGGCAATTGGATCAATAACCTGCGCATATATGCTACTTGCAACAACGTATTCACCATCACTGGTTACAAAGGCGTTGACCCTGAAATCAGTCTGGGTGGTCTGGAACCGGGTATGGATTGGCGTAACACTACTTATCCACGTACACGTACCTTCATGGTTGGCGTAAACGTAAATTTCTAACCTTTAACACAGGAGATTTTAAGATATGAAAACAAAAAATATATTGACCAGTACCCTTATGGTACTTTCCACAATTGGTTGTACTGATTTGGACGTTAATATTGAATCCCAATATACTGAGATGCCCAACTCGGATATCGCCATAGAAGCTCAAATGAGTAATGCTTTCTATGGATTCCGTAACGCTATTGGACGTCGCTTTGACGAAGGTGTATCCTGCAACTCTGACGAGTACACTGCAGTTAGTTTCGATGGTGACTACCTGAACAGCCGTGATATGGCAAACTTCTCTTTGCACATGATTGATCCAACTAACTCAAAAAACCAGTTGAATGTATTGGACGAGTTACAGAGTGCCATCACAAACTGTAACCGTGTCATCTTTGACCTGAGTGCGGGCGGTGTATCCGAAGAAGACCTGGCCCCGGTTCGTGCCGTGCGTGCCTTCTACCACTTCTTGATTATGGATCACTGGGGTGATACTCCTATCATCGACCACTTGTTAACCGATGACGAGAAGATTGACCGTTCTCCACGTGCTGATGTAGCCAAATGGATCGAGTCAGAACTACTTGCCGTACGCGACAACTGTTACGAGAATGTGGATGCTTCCACTTATGGCAAGCCGACTCGTTGGATGGTAGATGCCCTATTGGCCAAGCTATACATCAACTGGAACGTATATACTAAAGATGTAACTAGTACAAGCTGGAATCCTAATGCTGCCAATGAAAAGCTGAATGACTGTATTGCAGCCTGCGACCGCATCATCATTTCCGGAAACTTCGACCTGAAAGATGACTATAAAATGAAATTCATGTATACCAACGGATCACAAATCAAGGATTTCATCTATGCTATGCCGTATGATGCAGAAACGGTACAAGGCATGACATTTGCTCGTTTCCGTACATGGCGTCGTGGTCAGAACAGCAACGGTTTCTACAGCATTGAAATGAGTAACTCTGTTGGTGGAAATATGGCTCTGACTCCAGAATTCGTTGAACTGTTCTGTTTGCCGGGTGACCGTCGTAACGACGTGATTGCGGGTAATACCGGTGCAAACATCGACCAACCTTCTTTCGACGTATACCAGTATGACAATGCAACCGGTGAACCGACTAATGTTCGTAACACTTATGGTGGCGAAAATGTGACTTTCACAAAAGCCATTACATTGAAGGAAGACTTGACAGCCAATCCTCCTATCGTACCCAATGCAGATTTGAACTGCGGGGCTGATTTGAAAGGTTGGACACAAGGTTACCGTTCCATTAAGTTCTTCCCCGATATCAACGACTACAATAACTTTAGTCGTAACCAGGACAACGACGTTCCTATCTTCCGTTATGCAGATATTATCCTAATGAAATGCGAGGCTATTGTACGTGGAGGTACGGCCACCAACGGTGATACTCCGATGAGTTTGTTCAACCAGATTCGTGCATATGTGAATGCACCTCTATTGGATCATAACCCAAGCCTGCAGGAAATTCTGGACGAACGTGGACGTGAATTCCTTGACGAACACTGGCGTCGTAACGACCTGATCCGTTTTGGTGATTTCGAACGTGACTGGGGCTTCAAGAATGACTTTAACCCGAATGCAACGAACCCTCAATACCGCTTATGGCCGTTGAGTATCGATGCATTAAACAACAACACCAACTGGAAACAGAACCCAGGTTATTAATCACTTAACATAAATTATCGGTGAGGAGTTTTCCTCACCGATAATTGCAATTCATTTTATCTTCAGTTTTCAAAGACCACTCCTATTACAGGAATATAAACTACAAATTGAATAGTCTTAAACCCATACAAATCATATAATTGCAATTTCTTATTTTTGCAGAAATAAAAATAGCAATCATGTAGATTTAAGATTTATGAAGACACATTTTAGCACATTATTCAAATCTCTGATTTATGGAGTCGCTGCTCCACTAATCATTTCTTGCTCTAACGGTCATACCACCGATAGCTTATTGTCATATATTGATACGAGAGTCGGTACTGCCGCCAGTACTACTCATACTGCCGGTATGTTTGGTAAGCACACCGAAGAATACGGACAGACTTTACCTGCCGTATTAGAACCGAATGGTATGAACTCTTGGACTGCACAAACACAAGACACTGAACTCAAATGTATTGCTCCCTACTATTATCGTGATTCCTTGTTTCAAGGATTCCGCAACTCTCATTGGATTGTAGGTGGATGCACACAAGACTATGGTTCCATGACGCTGACAGCCTCATTCGACTCCTTACGATGTCTGCCTGAAAAGAGAGCAACAAGATTTTTACACGAGCAGGAAACTGCAACTCCCGCTTATTATTCCGTAACCTTGCCTGATGAGCATCTTCAGGCTGAACTGACAGGCCGCTCACGGTCTGCAATTTTCCGCTTTACCTACCAGAAGGCAGGAAAAGCCTATCTCATCGTCAATCCTAACAGCGATGAAGGAGAAGGATACATCGAAATTGATACCCTTCGGAAGCGTATCTACGGATACAATCCCGTACACCGCATTTATCAGGGCTGGGGAGAACCTGCCGGATACAGCGGACACTTTATGGTGGACTATCAAAAGGAACCTTGTGAGTTCGGCACTTTCCGTGCAGACAGCGTGTTCCCCGGAGAAACCCACATTGGAAACGAAAAGAATATCGGAATCTATATAGGCTTTCACGTAGAAAGCAACGAACAAGTCTTAGTCAAGGCCGCTTCTTCATTTACCGACAGAGAAGGAGCAGAAAAGAACCTGCTACAGGAAATCCCACAATGGGACTTCGACCAGACGCAGGAAAAACTTACCGCCATTTGGGAAAAACATCTGTCTGCTATCGAAGTGCAAACACCAGACCAAGAGGCCAAGGAGAAATTTTATGGAGCTTTCTACCGGGCTTCTTTCCTACCACGTACATTCAATGATGTGGATGGCAGGTATCCAGCTTTTGCCCAAAAAGATTCGATTCTCCAACTGGCATCGAATGAAGTATATTACGATGACTACAGCATGTGGGATACTTATCGTGCCCTGCATCCACTTATCAACTTGTTATATCCTACCCAAGGAGGAAACATGATGCAATCGCTTGTTCATAAGTTTGAACAAGGAGGATGGCTCCCTATTTTCCCATGCTGGAACAGTTATACGGCAGCCATGATAGGCGATCATTGTATTGCGGCTATAGGAGATGCCTACATAAAAGGTATACGTAACTTCGACATAGAAAAGGCTTACAAAGCCATGCGAAAAAATGCTTTCGAATCACCTGCTAATGAAAAAGACTATCAAAATGGAATGGGACGCCGTGCGCTACAATCGTACCTAAAATATGGTTACATCCCGTTAGAGGATAGTGTGCCCGATGCCTTCCACACAAAAGAACAGGTCTCACGCACGTTGGAATATGCCTACGATGACTTTGTCCTCTCCCAAGTAGCCAAACAGCTTCAAAAGAACGAAGATTACAAATTGTTGTCCGTACGTGCTCAAAATTATCGCAATGTGATTGACCCACAAACAGGCTATGCACAAGGAAGATATGCCGACGGCACGTTCTTGAAAGAACAAAATGCATTCTTGTTTGCTAAATTTATTACAGAAGGAGCTCCTTGCCATTACACATGGTATGTGCCACATGATCCATACGGACTGATGGAGTGCATGGGAGGAAAAGAAAAATTTGCCCTGAAACTGGATTCGATGTTCAGCGAACACCGCTATTGGCACGGAAATGAGCCTTGTCACCAGGTCGCATTCATGTTTAATTATGCAGGAGAGCCCTGGAAAACGCAACAGGCAGTACGCCATATCATGGAAACTGAATATTTGAATGCTCCGGGAGGACTTTCAGGTAATGACGATGCAGGACAGATGTCAGCCTGGTATATTTTTGCTTCTTTAGGATTTTATCCAGTTTGCCCAGGTTCACCTTTCTATGTATTGGCCAGTCCTTCATTCCCTAAAGCTATACTACATCTGGAAAATGGGAAATCTTTTATTCTTCAAGCAGAGAATGCCTCTGAAGAAAATATTTACATACAAAAAGTAACCTTAAACGGGAAGGCTTATACCAAGAACTATATTTCGCACAAAGATATTATAGCAGGAGGTGAGATGGTATTTACAATGGGAAATACTCCCAACAAAACATGGGGAAATACTCCTGAAGATTGTCCACCTTCCTTAATTGAGGTTGCAGAATAAAAACGTAAAAAATTTGCATAATGAAAACAAGACACATTCTTTTTGCACTACTTAGCATCTTCTTATTCGGAGCATGCCATTCACCTCAAACAGGGGTTTACAACATTATGGACTATGGTGCTACGGGAGATGGAAAAACCGATGACGCCTCAGCCATTCAGAAAGCAATTAACGCTTGTTCGGAAGCAGGCGGAGGAACAGTACTTGTTCCATCCGGACATACGTTTCTTTGCGGACCATTTAAGTTAGCTTCTTACGTAGAGCTACAACTGGCCCCTAACTCCCGTTTGCTGGCAAATCCAGACGAAAGCATCTATACAGAAAGTGCATTCGGCGCCAACCGAGGAGAAGGCATGATGTGGATTAGTGGAAAGGACCTGAAAAATGTATCAATCACCGGAACTGGAAGCATTGACGGAAACGGAGTTGCATTCATGGGAAAGGAACTGGAAGATTCTTATGAGTTGAAACCTGTCACCGATTTCGACCCGCGTCCACATGTTCTGACACTGACCAACATAGAAAAACTTGTCATACGCGATGTGAACATCTGCAACAGCGCTTACTGGACTATACACTTAATAGGTTGCAACAATGTAATGATTGATGGTATCAGCATTCTTAATGACCTGAAAATACGTAATGGTGACGGAATTGATATAGACCACTCCAAAGACGTACGTATTTCCAACTGCTTCATCGAATCAGGAGATGACTGTATCTGTCTGAAGAACCGACGTGAATTTGAACAGTATGGAAGCTGTGAAGATGTGGTAGTGACCAACTGTACCATGACTTCTCGTTCATGTGCCGTAAAAATCGGTTCGGAAAACATGGACAAAATCAACAATGTGTTATTCACTAATTGCATCATCAAAGACAGCAACCGAGGCATAGGCATTCAAAATCGTGATGAAGGTACAGTTACCAATGTCATCTTTTCAAACATGATTGTAGACTGCCGCTTCTTCTCTGATGTATGGTGGGGAAAAGCAGAACCGATTTACGTCACATCTTTCCCACGTGCAGTAGGAAATCATAAAGATGCCGGATGGCGTTTCCCGAAAGGAGCCGTAAAAGGTGCTTGTGGAGAAGTGAGCCGTATTTATTTCCACAATATCAAATGTACAAGTGAAAACGGAATTTTTGTCAGTGGAGATACGATAGACAAAATCAACCGAATTTATTTTGACCAGGTAGAAGTAAACCTTCACAAACGGACCACTTTTGAAGGTGGGGTATACGATAAGCGTCCATGCGACGGAGAAGGCTTCCTGAAAGGTAAGACTTACGGATTCTTCTTCCATACAGCATCCGACATTCAAATGGAAGGATGTACAGTCAATTGGGGAGATACCCGTCCTGATTATGCTGCAGAAAATATACACTTGGAAAATACAGCTGGGGTAATTCAAAAATAGCCCCAAGTGTTTTTAAAAATGCCGTTGTGAAACGGTACATTTCTAAATTCCTTTTTTTAAGAGGCTGTCTCAACATAAGTTTGTACTGCACCCCAAAAGTTAGACACAAAACTTTTGGGGTGTTTTTTATGAAGTA